>Ga0316601_100000061_pt1 | contig 38181 bp, 39 predicted proteins | sample OWC_soil_day5_no_FD_207663 | JGI IMG/M metagenome (GOLD analysis project Ga0316601, IMG submission 207663) | Wetland soil microbial communities from Old Woman Creek delta, Ohio, United States - OWC_soil_day5_noCT | ecosystem: Environmental > Terrestrial > Soil > Wetlands | place: USA: Ohio... | reverse complement strand
CATATCCAAAAGAATCATTAATTAGTCCTAAATCATATAACCTCTCATATATAAAGGAACTTTTACTAAATAACATTTTAGACACTATATCCATAATAACTCTTTTTCTTAAAATGTCCTTTTCCTCCACCTTCTGCTGATACTCCTTAAATCCGATTACAAAATTAGGTATGCTTAAACCTAATTTTAAATATTTATCCTTATTAAATATTTCTTTTTCATTTTCAAATTTATACTTTTCAAAGGTAACAGATGCTCTATCTAAGGGAATCAGTTCCTTTGCAAGCTCTTCTACCTTATTTGGGTCTACATCTCCCACTACAACCAAGGTCATATTTTGAGGAGTATAAAAGGCATTATAGCAATCATAAAGCATCTCCGGTGTTATCTTTCTTATAGAATCAACAGTTCCTGCAATGTCATAACGTACAGGGTAACTTTTGTACATTCCTTCAAGGGCATTAAAATACACCCTAAAGCCTGCATTATCTTCGTACATTTTTATTTCCTGCTCTATAATCCCCTTTTCCTTTTCCACATTCTCCTCTGTGAAATAAGGATTAAACACAAATTTAATTAATAGTCTTAAATTCTCTACAAAGTTATTTGTTGCTGTAAAATAATAAGAGGTAATATTAAAGTTAGTAAATGCATTTGGCGAAGAGCCTAAAAGAGCGAATCTATCAAATATATTCCCTTCCTTTTCTTCAAAAAGCTTATGCTCCAAAAAGTGAGCAATACCAAGAGGATATTCTTTCATCTCCTCTCCATTTATAGAGAACTTAATATCCTTAGACCCATATTTAACTGTTAACATTGCATAATATTTACTAAATCCTTTTTTAGGCATTACATAAGTCTTTAATCCATTAATCTCCCCTACAAATATTTCCTCATCTATGTACTCATAATGATGATGTTTTAGCAAACTCATCACTCCTCCTTATCGATAAAAAATATGGTACTTAACTGTAGCGTTCTTCCTGCTTCTATTATTCTTTCTAGGGAAACAGTTTCTACCTGGTTAATAATATCCTCTATTGAATAATTAATACCATAGCTTCTTAAAGTTCCAATGTAGTCAAGCAAGCTATATTGGGAATCCTTTATTGTTTTAAAATCACTTATAAGCTTGCTTTTCGCACTTTCAAATTCCTTGTTTGATATGTTACCATCTTTTATTTCATCAATTTGCTTTATAATAATTTCTTTAGCCTTTGTAAAATTATCACTATCTATCCCAGCTGCAACTACCAAAATCCCCTTAAATTTTTCAACAAAAGAATAGCAGTAGTATGCTAAACTGTTTTTTTCTCTCACTTCATTAAAAAGCTTAGAATGAGTTCCTCCTCCTAAAATTGAATTCATCACTGCAAGTGCAAAATAATCTCCATTTAAAATATCTATGTTACTCCTAAAGCATATAGTGAGTTTTCCTTGTTTCACTTTCATCCTTTCAATAACTTCTTTAGTTTTAAATTCCCTATTAATGTTTACATATTTATTTGACTCCACTGCTTTTTTATTAAACACTTTATGAATCAGCTCTTTAGTTTCACTTTCATCTACATCACCACATATTAAGAAATAAAACGGATTATTATTAGTAATTTCTGACCAAAGCTTAACTAAATCCATATTGTTAATTTCTTTTAGTCTTTCTAAATCACCATATTTATAAATAGCATAAGGTTCCCCTTCACAGCAAATTTCTGTAGCTCTTTCTACAGCATATTCGTCTTTATTATCGATTCTAGAATTAATTAGTATCCTTAGATTTTCCTTCTCTTGCTCTAAATATTGAGGGTTAAACTGACCATCTATTATCAGTGGGTGATTAACGAATTCATTTAATAGTTCAATTGCCTCTTTAAGTATATCCTCTCCATATATGGCATACTTATTTTTAATACATTGAATATAAAAGTTTAAAAATAACTTTTCACCTTTCTTTGAAATTACAATATCAAATACAGCACCATAAAGATCCTGAAGACGCTGCCAAACATCCCTTGTATTTTTATATTTGTTACACCCTCTTTTAATAATTAAAGAAATAAGATTATAATCTGTTACTTTTTCATTTACCTCTAAAGGAATTAGGACACTTACTGCATTATTTTTAAACTTATTAGTTTTTGTAACAATTACATTATTCATATGCCGCTCCTTCCATACACTAGAAATTTTATGTTAAATATGTACTTAGTTTAAATTTCAACAAAATATATTGTGCCTAAAAATTAGGTTTTATATGTACTTTTTTCAGTTAATTCAATAATATTCCTATACTAAATATAAAAAAGTTGCAGAAAATATTATTGGAGGTGTTATTATGTTTCATAAACACAAATTCATAAAGCATCATAGGTTTAATTGTCTGAGCACAAAAGAAAAAATGTGTATAGCAGGTATTATCACCGTATCATTCATGCGTGGCATCTGCGTTGGAATGTATTTATCTGAAAAGTAAACCAAATTAAAATAGAGGCTTTGGTCTCTATTTTCTTAGTATAATGTACTTAAATGAGTTTTTTCCTAGTTCTTCTTATTTTCTGTCCTTTTAGAGATTTTTTTATGTTTCTTGAAATAGTACTAACTGTAATGTATAATTTATTAAGATATTACTGTTGATAAAAGAAAGGAATGTACATAAATGAAATTAGGAATCGTAGGTTTGCCAAACGTAGGTAAAAGCACACTATTTAACGCTATAACAAAAGCTGGTGCAGAATCAGCAAATTATCCTTTTTGTACTATAGAACCAAATGTAGGAGTTGTTAATGTTCCAGATAAGAGACTTGACGTACTTCAAGAAATATATAATTCAAAAAGAAAAGTTTATACTTCAATAGAATTTTATGATATAGCAGGATTAGTAAGAGGGGCTAGCAAGGGTGAAGGTTTAGGTAATAAATTCTTATCTCATATAAGAGAAGTAGAATCTATAGTTCACGTAGTTAGATGTTTTGAGGATGAAAATATAGTACACGTAGATGCTACTGTAGATCCTATAAGAGATATTGAAACTATAAACCTTGAATTAATATTTTCAGATTTAGAAGTACTAGAAAGAAGAATAGAAAAGTCAGTAAAACTTGTTCGTTCAGGAGATAAAACAGCAAAGGCAGAGTATGATTTAATGCAAAACATTAAAACTCATTTAGAAGCTGGAAAACCTGTAAGAACATTGGAGTTAACAGATGAGCAAGCTGATTTTGTATCTGGCTTATTCCTTTTAACTTCAAAACCTGTACTTTATGTTACTAATGTTTCTGAGGATGATTTAATGTCCGGCAATGTTGATAATGCACTTGTTAAGAGAGTAAAAGAGCACGCTGCTACTGAAAATTCAGAAGTAGTGACTATTTGTGCAAGACTCGAAGAAGAGCTTTCCTCACTTGATGACGAAGAGAAAAAAGAGCTTCTTTCAGAATACGGCTTAGATGAAACAGGCCTAGACAAACTAATCCATTCAAGCTATAAGCTATTAGGACTAATGAGTTACTTGACAGCTGGCGTGCAAGAGATTAGAGCATGGACAATAAAACAAGGTACAAAAGCTCCTCAAGCTGCTGGAAAAATCCACTCTGATATAGAAAGAGGATTCATAAGAGCAGAAATCATATCCTTTGATAAATTAGTTGAATGCGGCTCAGAAGCAGTAGCAAAAGAAAAAGGCTACTATCGCCTTGAAGGTAAAGAATACATCATGCAGGATGGAGATGTAGTAAACTTTAGATTTAACGTATAACTATTAATTTTAAATTTAAAATGTAAAATTTAAAATGAAGGTAAAAACTCCATGGGAGTTTTTCTTATTAAAGAAATTCCTATAGGAATTTCATCCATAATTCTAAATTTTACATAAAAAAGGGAGTGCTAGCGCACTCCCTTTCATTTTACTTACCCTTCTTATTATACTTTTTAAGCTCTCTATCTATTGCATTCATTATTTCCTGCAGGTTAATATTTTCATCTCCCATCAGTAATTCCATTGCATCCTCTACAGTAGCCATGGTGTAAATATGGAATCTGTCACTTTCAATTGCTTTTTCTACCTCATCACTTAATATCAAGTCATCCTTATTACTTTCCGGTATAATTACTCCTTTACCGTCTATATTATCAATTAGCTTGCAGGTCTTAAAAAAACCTTCTATTTTTTCATTTACTCCACCAATAGGTTGAACCTCACCAAATTGATTTATTGAACCGGTAACAGCAACATTCTGCTTTATTGGAATTTTGCTTAAAGCTGATATCATACAAATTACTTCTGCTACAGAAGCACTGTCACCATCTAGCATTCCATAAAGTTGTTCAAAGCTTAGATGAAAATCAACAGGAAGTCTTGTGTATCCCCCAGTTAATCGATTTATATATCCTCTTAAAATATTTATTGATTTACTATGAATATTTCCGCTCATATTACTTTCTTTATGAGCATCAAAGATGACACCATCACCTTTATAACAATTACAAGTTATTCTTAAAGGTTTCCCAAACCTAATGTATCCAATATCTATAACTGACAAGCCATTTATTTGACCTATTGATGCACCATTTACATTTATTAGTATCTTTTTGTCCTTATAGTTTTCCATTATTTCCTTTTCTATTTGTTCTTCATTATAAGCAACTTCGATAATATCTTTTCCTTCAACGCTATCCCTTTTCTCCTCTATTACTTTATTATTTGACAGCATCAGAAGCTTATTTAATTCATAATCATTAAAATAAATTTTATTTTTACTTCCTGCCTTTCGAGATAAATACTTAGCTATCTCCTTAATTGCATCGTTTGTAAAAGTTTTAAGATTATTTTTTTTGGTGATTCTTAATATACCTTCTACAAACTTTGTTTTTGTACTTTCATCCACCTCAATTATTGGATTATATTCTGCTCTAATTTTAAATATTTTTTTAAAATCCTCATCATAATTATAAAGAATATCATAGGTTTCGAAATCTCCAATTAATATTACCTTCTCCTTGAACTCAATAGGTTCTGGCTTTAATCCACTTAAGGACAGGAGCTCAAGATAACCCCTATTGTAGTCAAAATCTATTTTTTCACTAATAAGAGATTTTTTTAAATAATAGTAGGCTGAAGGATTGGTTAATAAACTATTTGCTCTAATAATAATACATCCTTCATTTGCTTTTAAGAAACTTCCACCTTTTATCAAAGATAAATCTGTTACATAAACCCCATTTTTATTTTCATATTCAATGTTGCCTATTAAATTATTAACACTAGGATCTTCTTCAAAAACCACTTGAGGATTGTTATTTTTACTATTATCTAAAATTACATTTACTTCGTACCTATAGATAATCTCATTTATTTTTTCTTCATCATCATCGTAACTTATTGAATAATTAGCAATAACATTTTTTTCAATCTCATCACAAATACTATCTAAATATTCTCCGGCCCCTTCATCCTCTTCAAAAGCCTTTTTATATTCTTCCTTAATACTCTCTGATTGCTCATCTAGAAAATCTATCATAAAATCTTTTATCTTTTCTATTTCTTCTAATTCAATATTTTTTAATTCTTCTAATATATCCTGTGCACATACCTTTAATTTGCCTACTTTGTTTAATATATCATCCTTTTCATCTAAGCCTAATCCATCATACTCTTTTTCAGTCATAGCTCCACCATCTTTTAATGGTATAAAGGAAAAACCTGTTGTAGTAGGTTTAATCTCAAAACCATCTTCTTCAGCAGCCTTAGCAAGCTTTGTAACCAGCTCATTCCTCTTTTTTTGTATATTCTCTATTATGTCTTCTTTTTCTTTAATAGAAGTATTATTATAAAATTCATAGGTGCTTTCTACATAACAAATTTGTATCTTCTCAACATACTTTTTTAATTCTATCCCTTTTCCATTTTGTAAGTATAAAGCCTTAGGATTTTTTTCCTCTCCCTTTATAACATAACAAATATCTTTTGGCTTATCTTTATTTTCATAAGCTTTCCGAGCAAAGTCCATTAAATTTGTTAATTTCTCTTTTGAGAAATCATCTATAAGATAAATGTTGTATCCCACATTATCAATTTCCAATGCAGTTTTAATTTTTTTATAAACCTCATCATATTCGGGCAGCAGTTCATCCTCATTCCTAAAATTTAAATTTTCTAATTCAAATCTATAAACAATATCCTTTGATGTCAACTCTCTACTCATACCCCTCCTCCTTTCGAAAGTTATATTTATTTCGCTTACTATATTAATATTCTTAAAATCATATTTTAGGAACAATATTATGAAAATAATCTTTAGTAAAATAAAAAAAGAAGTGACTTGCATCACCTCTTTTTAACATTAATTTAAAATTTTAAATTTTTCATTATTATTAGTATGTAGAATTTGACACTCCACCTTCAACAATAACTATAGATGCAGATGCACCTATTCTTGAAGCTCCTGCTTCTATAACCTCTAAAGCACCTTTTTGGTCTCTAACTCCGCCAGAAGCTTTAACTCCCATTTCACTGCCTACTGCTTCTCTCATTAATTTGATATCTGCTGGAGTTGCTCCGCCAGTGGAGAATCCAGTTGAAGTTTTAACATAATCAGCACCAGCTTCCTTTGAAAGCTTACATGCCATTACCTTTTCTTCATCAGTTAAAAGACAAGTTTCAAATATAACCTTAGTTAATGCCTTTCCTTTTGCAGCATCAACTACAGCCTTTATATCCTCTCTAACATAGTCATAATCTTTAGCCTTTAATCTGCCTATGTTAATAACCATATCTACTTCCTGAGCCCCATTCTTTATGGCATCCTCAGTTTCAAAGGCTTTAACTGCAGGAGTATTAGCTCCTAAAGGGAAACCGATTACAGTACAAACCTTAACAACACTGCCCTTTAATAACTCTGCAGCTAGAGCTACATTAGTTGGATTTACACAAACTGATGCAAACTCATATTGAAGAGCTTCTTTACATAATGTTGTTATTTGTTCTTCAGTAGCCTCTGCTTTTAGTAATGTGTGATCAATCATTCTTGCAATTTCTTCTTTTTTCATTGTATATACCTCCAATTTGTAGTAGTAAGTCCAATAACATTTTATACTAATACTACAAAAATGACAAGTAGAAAAGGTTTACCTCTTTATATATGACTTTATCCACTCACAAACCTTATCAATTCCTTGTGCCTTTGAGGAATTAACTTTAAATACCTTAGCATCCTTGTTCATATTTAAAGTATTCCCAATTACTCTATCTTCATCAAAGCTAAAATAATCCTTCATGTCATACTTGCTTATTACTAGTGCATCTGCTCTAGAGAACATTAAAGGATATTTTTCTACTTTATCGTCTCCCTCTGGCACACTAAGAAGTGCAATTTTTAAATCCTCACCAATATCAAACTCTGCTGGACATACAAGATTCCCTATGTTTTCAACTACTAAAATATCTAAATCCTTTAGGTCAAAGTTTGGTAATATATTTTTTATTGACATAGCCTCAATGTGACATGCTCCATCAGTATTAAGTTGAACTACTGGTATTCCCATATTAGCTATTCTCTCTGCATCAATTTTTCCCGCTATATCACCTTCAATTACACCAATTTTATATTCATCTCTTAAAGCTTCAATTATTCTTGTTAAAAAGGTAGTCTTCCCTGCTCCTGGTGAACCCATGATATTAAGCATAAGAATCTTCTTTTCATTAAACTCCTTCTGCAGCTCCTCATGGCAATTTTCATTCCATTCTAAAATCTGTCTTACAACTTTAATTTCCATAATTATTCTACCTCCATGCTATCAATATAAAATTCTTTACCGCCAACAATTTTAACCTTAGAGCTTCCACATTTTGCACAGTTATATACTCTTGGCTTCATATCACTTTCAAAATTACATTCTTCACAATGAATTTTAGGGGATATCTTTTGTATTTTAAGTGAAGCCCCCTCTACTTTAGTACCCTTACTTAATATATCGAAATAGTCCTGAATACATTCTGGAACTAACCCTGAAAGCTCTCCAACCACAATTCTAATCTCTACTACCTTTTCAGCCTTGTGTTTTTCTGCTTCCTCTGAGGATATTCTTACTATACTTTGAGTTATAGGATATTCATGCATAAATACTTCTCCTTCTTAGCAAATTCTAGGAAGTATATCATAACTAAGTTTGTCTAATATTCTTTTTCCACCAAACTTAGTCTTTAATATAACCTTCGATGGCATATAATCAACAACTTCCCCTATAATAGCTGCGGAACTAGAAACATCTATCTTTTTCAAATCTTCTAATATCTTATCAGCTGCTTCTGCAGATACCACAGCTAGGATTTTCCCTTCATTAGCACTATACAATGGGTCTAAACCTAGTAAATCTGCAGCAGTTTGTACATTAGCATCAACAGGTATTTGTTCATCTACTAACTCTATTGAAAAATTCATTCCCTCTGTAAATTCATTTAAAGTAGTAGCTACTCCTCCCCTAGTAGGGTCTCTCAATATCTTTACATCACTACCATACTTTAATATAGCCTCAACTGATTCATTTAAAGGTGCACAATCTGATTCTATATCTCCCTCTAATAAGTTTTCTCTTGCACATAGAATAGATATTCCATGATTGCCTACACTTCCTGTAACAATTACCTTGTCACCTACTGAAATTCTTTCCTTACCTAAAGATATTCCTGGAAGTTTTTCTCCTATACCAGAAGTATTTATATATATTCCGTGACCATGCCCTTTGTCCACTACCTTAGTGTCTCCAGTAACTATCTTCACTCCCGCTTTTGCAGCAGTTGCACTTATAGAATTTATTATTGTCGTAAGCTCACTTAATTTAAAGCCTTCTTCAATAATAAAAGATAAACTTAAATATTTAGGAACGCTTCCGCACATAAGTAAATCGTTTACCGTTCCGCATACACTTAACTTACCAATATCTCCACCAGGAAAAAAGCAGGGATATATTACAAAACTATCTGTTGAAAAAGCAATATCACCTGTAATTTTTAAGACAGCTCCATCCCCTAAATTATTTAACTGCTCGTTCCCTAGGGATGGCAATATAAGTTCCTCAATTAATCTGGAAGTTTTCTTACCTCCATTACCATAGGATAGTGAAATAAATTCATCACCCAAAATTAAGCACCTCTCCTCTTATGTTTTTACCTTTTATAAATGATATCTATAATAAGCAGCACATCCACCTTCACCAGACACCATACATGGTCCTACAGGGTTTTCAGGTGAACATACAGTACCAAATAACTTACATTCGTTTGGTTTCATTTTTCCCTTTAATACTTCTCCACATTGACATCCATTATATGTATCCTCATCCTTTATATCAAGGGGATATAATTGTTCTATATCAAATCTATTATATTTTTCTTTAAGCCCTAATCCACTATTAGGTATTTTGCCAAGACCTCTCCAATAATCATCCTTAACTGTAAAAACCTCATTAATTATTTCTCTTGATAAAAGGTTTCCGTCATCTTCCACAACCCTTTTATACGCATTTTTAGTATCAAAATCTTTTTTCATAGTGCTATCAATAATTTCATATAGGCCATTTATTATATCTTCTTCTGAAAATCCAGCAATAACCCCTAAGCAATTATATTCCTGCAAGAATTCAAAGCCTTTTTTACCTAAAACAGTTGCCACATGTCCTGGACATAAAAATGCATCTATTTTTAAGCTTTCGTCTTGAAGTAAAGCCCTCATTGCAGGTTCCATAATTTTATGCATTGAAAATACATAAAAATTGTCAACCTTTAACTTTAAGGCTTCCTTTATAGCAATTGCAGTGGCAGGTGTTGTTGTTTCAAACCCTATACCAAGGAAAACTACTTTCTTATTCTTATTTTCCATAGCAAGCTTAAGCGCATCCATACTTGAATATACTATTTTTATTTCAGCACCCCTAGCTTTAGCATTTTCAAGAGAGATACTAGGCTTTGACCCAGGTACTCTAATCATATCACCATAGGTAGCTATTATAATATCCGTATTCAGAGATAATTTATATATATAATCAATAAAAACCGCTGGAGTAACACATACAGGACAGCCAGGTCCAGTAATTAGATTTATGTTCTTATTTAAAACCTCTCTAAAGCCAAATTTGCTAATTGCTACAGTATGTGTACCACATACCTCCATAATATTTATGCTATTCTCGTAACTGTTAATGTAATCTAGCTTTTTCTTTAGTTGTTCATCATCCTTTTTCATACTCTATACTACTCCTTATAAAACACCCTCAAGTTCTTTTAAAATCTCAATAGCTTCTTTTGCTTGCTCTTCCTTCATAATCTCAATAGCAAAGCCAGCATGAACCATTACATAATCTCCAGCCTTTACCCCCTTAACCAAGTCAATCCGAATTTTTCTCTTAATTCCATTTAATTCTCCTATAGCTTCTGCATCATTTACTTCAATAAGTTTAAGTGGTATTCCCAAACACATCTAATATCATCTCCCTAAGTTTACTACCATTACACAATAATAATAGCATATTTATATATTTTTGATAAGCAGAAGTAGAATTCTGTTTATTAATATACATTTTTTATATAACTTTTGATAACTATATATATAAAGATACATAAAAATATTTTAAAACCATAAACTCTATGATATAATATTAAATACTATGCAATTATATTTTAATGTAAAGGAGTTCATATAAATGAGTTTTAAAGAAAAAATGGCCAAAAGATACACAGACTCTTACCTTGCAAAGTACGGTGATAGACTTACTCAAGTGCAAGGTAATGTAATATCAGTTAAAACAGAAAAAGAAAAATGTATTCTTTGGATTTTTTATAAGCTTGAAATTACTTTAATAGTAAAGCCTGAAAGAAGCAAATCTATTGTTAAATGTGTTTATAAAAAGAATAGATGGTTCAAAAAACCTACTTTTATGAATATATACCCTGGCAATTTAGTTATCGTTCAAGGCATGAAGGGTAAAAAAGGTAAAGATAATAGGGAAACTCTTCAAATATTAAATATTAAAAATCTTTCAACTAAAAAAGACTTAGTTGCTGTTGATGGGCAGCCACAAAAAGTTCAAAGAGTTCAAAAAGTACAAAGAATAAAATAAAAATTTAATATTTCTCCACAAATTAAGTATTATAAATTACCTATAAAGTAAAAAGCGCCAATGGCGCTTTTTTTATTTGTTTGCAAATAACAGATATAAACTATTGATAAAGGATATTATCCCTGAAAAGAATATTACTATCAGCCACTGCCCTAAATGAAGCGGCACTGTGTGAAATACCCCGGTCAGGAAAGGTATATATATTACGCATAGAAGCATTATAATTGAAACAGTAACCGCACCAACTAAATATATATTAGTAAAAAGCTTTATCTCAAATATTGAATGTTTTTCTGAACGACATTCAAATACATGAATTAATTGGGAAAGAATTAAGGTGCCTAAAGCTAAAGTTCTGCAGGTTTTTAAATCCATTCCGTAATATTTCCCTGCAATAAAAGCTAACACTGTACAAATACCAATTAAGCTTCCCCTAATTAATATTTTCTCACTTAACCCTCTAGCAAATATACTCTCATGTTTTGCCCTTGGTTTATCATACATAATATCCTTCTCTGGAGGGTCTACCCCTAAGGCTATTGCAGGAAGTCCATCTGTAGCCAAGTTTACAAACAATATTTGTATAGGTAATAATGGTGTATTTAGAGACAGTAAGGATGCTAAAAACATAGTTAATACTTCTCCTAAATTACAAGAAAGAAGATACCTAATAAACTTTCTAATATTCTTATATATTATCCTTCCTTCTTCAACTGCTGCAACAATAGTGGCAAAATTATCATCAAGCAATATCATTGAGGACGCCTCTTTTGTTACATCCGTTCCTGATATGCCCATAGCTATGCCGATATCTGCTTCCTTTACTGCCGGAGCATCATTAACTCCATCTCCGGTCATTGCAACAATATAATTTTGTTTCTTAAAGGTCTTAACAATTCTCAGCTTATGAGCAGGACTTACCCTTGCAAAAACCGTAGTATTTTTAAGTTTTTCATTAAACTGAGAATCATTCAATTTATCTATATCCTCACCAGTTAATACCTGAGATACGTCCTTACATATATCCAGTTCCTTTGCTATTGCATAAGCTGTATTCTTATGATCACCGGTAATCATTATTGGTCTTATTCCTGCCACCTTACATTTTAAAACTGCATCTTTAACCTCTAATCTCGGTGGATCTATCATACCTGCAATTCCAATAAATATAAAATCTTTTTCTAAATCCTTATTTTTCACTATGCCATTTTCTTTATAAGCTGCAGCAATACATCGAAGAGCACTAAAAGACATTTGTTCTACAATTCTTACTACCCTTTCTTTTTCTGCAGAATTAAACACTCTTATCTGTCCATCTTCTAATATAAACTTACATTTTTCAATTATCTTTTCTGGAGCCCCCTTAGTATAGCATACCTCCTTTATCCCCTCACGTACTATAACTGACATCATTTTTCTATCAGAATCAAAGGGCAATTCATAAACTCGCTTACCCCTGTACATAAAATCTTTAATTTCACTGTTTTCTTTGAATAATACTTTAATTAAGGCAGTTTCTGTAGGATCTCCAAAGACACATTTTTGAATATTTTTCTCCTTTTCATCAAACCTAAAATCATTACAATATGTAAACGCCTTCTTCAAGATTAAACAATCAGGAAGCTTATTTTTGTCTAAATTATATAGTTTCCCGTCCACATACATAGCCTTTACAGTCATATTATTTTGGGTAAGTGTACCAGTCTTATCGCTACATATTATTGATGTACATCCTAAAGTCTCTACAGCAGGAAGCTTCCTAACTAATGCATTTCTTTTTAACATTCTAGAAACACCTAGTGCTAATGCTACTGTTACTATTGCAGCTAACCCCTCAGGTATCGCTGCTACTGCAAGACTAACTCCAAGTAAAAACATTTCTGTTACATCTTGTCCCCTCCAAATGCCAAGCAGTGTAACCACTACGCATATTACTACACAAAGAGCTACAAGAATCTTACCTAGAAAATTTAATTTCTCCTTCAAAGGTGATCTTTCACTTTCAATGTTATCTAACATATCAGCGATTTCACCCATTTTAGTATCCATACCTGTCTTATTTATAACAATCTCAGCATTCCCTGTGAGAACTATTGTGCCCATGTATACATTGCTGTCATTTCCCCTACAGCTTTTAGTAACCCCAACTGACTCTCCAGTAAGCAATGATTCATCTATCATTAAATTATTATCCTTAATGGCTATCCCATCAGCTGGTACCCTGTCTCCGCTTTCAAGTATAATCAAATCTCCTGGCACAAGCTGTTCAGAGCTTATTACCTTTATTATGCCATCTCTCATAACCTTTGCAGTTGGTGCTGCTAGTTCCTTAAGGGCCTCCAGGGATTTCTCAGTTTTAAACTCTTGAATAAAACCTAGTATTCCGTTCATAATAACAATAATTATTATTGTTATAGCATCGGCCTTTTCACCCATTAGTCCTGAAATCACAGTAGCTCCTATAAGAACCCAAACTATGAAATCATTAAATTGTGCAAGAAATATCATTAGTGGAGATATTTTTTTCTTTTTTTCTATTTGATTCAAACCATACTTCTGAAGCTTTTTTTCTGCTTCTTGAGATGATAACCCTTGATGTAATTCTTCTGAATTAACCATATTTCCCCCTCCTGTACCTATGTTTTTTTCTGCTGCTTAATGCACCTATAGAAATATATGAAACTAAGTGTACATGTTATGAAAAAAAATATATTTTATTTTTTAATTCCAAAATTGTTTTCATAAAATATTTTTTGTGTTAAAATGTCAATTATGATAAAAATATCACATACATAAAGGAGAATAGCTAATGAAAAATGCAATATACATAACAGGGCACAGAAGCCCAGATACAGACTCAATATGCGCAGCAATAGCTTATGCCGAATTTAAGAACAAAGTTGGAAATATTCCCGCTATTCCTATGAGACTTGGTGATATAAGCAGAGAAACACAATTTGTCCTTGATCATTTTGGAGTTGAAACTCCTCAATTCCTTGAAACGGTTAAAGTTCAAGTATCAGATTTAAACATTGATAATGTTTCTCCAATTTCACCAGAAATATCTTTACAAATGGCTTGGACTATAATGAAAAAAAATAATTTAAAAACTCTTCCTGTTATAGATGAGGATGATAGACTAATTGGTGTTGTTTCTCTTTCAGATTTAACCTCAAGCTACATGGATGCTTGGGACAATTCAATACTAGCAAAGAGCAGTACTAAAATTGAAAATATATTAGATACCTTATCCGCTTCAGCTGTGTACCTAAATCCTTCAACTACAACTTTTGACGGTAAAATAGTGGTTTCAGCCATGAAGCCTGAAAGCGCTAGAGAAATCTTTGAAGAAGGCGATGTAATTATCTGTGGCGACAGAGAGGATTCACAAGAAGCTATTATAGATTGCAACTCAGCGCTTATGGTTGTGTCAGGAAACCACGCTGTAAGCGAAAAAATTATAGAAAAGGCTACAAAAGCAGGTTGCTCAATAATAACTACACCATATGACTCCTTTACAGCTTCTAGACTAATAACTCAAAGTGTACCTATAAGCTATGTTATGGCAAAAGATAAAATAATAAGCTTTGATACAGAGGATTTTGTTGATGAAATAAAAGAAGTTATGCTTGAAACTAGATATAGAAGCTACCCAGTAGTAGATAAAGATAATAAGGTAGTTGGAAGTATCTCTCGCTATCACTTAATATCACAAAATAAGAAAAAAGTTATTTTATTAGATCATAATGAAAAAGGCCAATCTGTTCATGGTATCGAAGATGCAGAGGTTGTTGAAATTATTGATCATCATCGTGTGGCCGCTGTAGAAACTGGAAACCCAATATATTTTAGAAATGAACCTGTTGGAAGTACTTCAACAATTATTGCATCTATTTTCTTTGAAAATGGAATAAGACCTTCAAAGAAAATTGCTGGTATTCTATGTGGAGCAATTATTTCTGACACATTACTTTTCAAATCACCTACATCAACAAATGTAGATAAAATAATGTTAAAAAGATTATCTGAAATTGCAGGCATAGATCCAGATAAATTTGCTAAGGATATGTTTAAAGCAGGTACATCCTTAAGTGGAAGAACTGCCGATGAGATTTTCCATCAAGATTTTAAGGTTTTCACACTAAATAACCTTAAGGTTGGAATTTCCCAAGTTGGCACAATGGACTTTGAGGGTTTTGCACCTATGAAACCTGAAATGCTTACACTTATGGAAAAGAAAGCCGCTGAAAATAATTATGACATTTTACTATTATTACTTACAGATATAATAAAAGGTGGTTCAGAAGTATTGGTTGCTGGAGAAGAAAAGGAAGTTATAGCTAGAGCCTTCAACTGCAAGCTAATAGACAATTGTGCTTATCTTCCAGGAATACTTTCAAGAAAGAAACAAGTAATCCCACCAATCTCAGCAGCTTTAACGGCATCAAAATAAAAAGAAGTGGTTTACCCACTTCTTTTTTTTGAAGTGGGTACACTTCTTTTTTTGAAGTGGGTACACTTCTTTTTATTATTTTGCCATATTTAATACTAATATAAAAAAGCATACAAAAACGATTAAACAAATTCCATAAGCAATACTTAAATAATCCTTTATACAGCCCTGGTCAATCTTATTATTATAGTGGCCATAGCTTTTTAAAAAGCTAGTATTGCTATTATCAAAATAGTAATAAAAATTTACCGATTCAATAAAGGCAGCAAAGATATCTATGTTTAGTAATGGCCTGATAAATAAGTTTTTAAAGAAATCTCCCTTAAAATCTACCTTGGCGCTTTTATTTCTAAAAATATATACTATATATAATATAAGATCCCCAATTATTGAAGGAAAAATATTCATTATAGTACTCAAATATTTGAAAATGCATAACTCTTCATTGCAGTACCATATATTATATATAAATGAATATGCTATTCCTAGTATATTGCCACCGAAAGCTATAAGAAATAATGGAGCTATAAAGCCACAAATCATAGAACGAGATATTGTTGATATAGAATCATAAAAATGAACTCTTTCTTTTCTTTTTAAATTTTTTCTTTCTGTGTTACTAATATCTATAACAATAAAAGCTGTTATAAAATTATTTATTTCGCCTATTCTTATAAATGAGAATATGTAACAAATCAAAGCAATTAAAATTATATATGTGAACTCAATCACCACTTCACCCTTAAGCTTCTTCTTTATAATCTCATTAATTTTTTCATAAATAACTTGTCTATCAAATCTCCAAAGCAATACGCTTAATAAACATCCTATTATATATCCTATCCCCACTTTTACCCTCCCCATACTATTAATACAATTCTCATACTTATAGCCTTAGTATAATAGTATTTTAACAATGGATATACTGCTTCAATTATTTTAAGCAATATACCCATTGTTAAAATATTTATTCTTGAATATCTTCAATATTTACTGCCTTCATAGTCACATATGGTAGTCTCTCATCATCTTCTTCAATATCTTCATAGGTTCTCATTATTGGATGCATACCCCCGCAGCTTCCCCCCATTTTATGATTCATCATCATATAATTCATCATCATGGGATTTGCCATTGGACTATTCATCATAGGCTGCGTCATAGGGCACATAGACATTTGATTTATCATAGGCTGCATCATAGGACATTTCATATGCTCACCCATCATCTGTTCCATTTTAGGCATCATACAGGGGGTCATATTCATTTGACAAGGTGGCATACAATGCATGCAGCAGGGATTTGATATGTTTATGTTTTTATCTTTCTTGTTACATCTTTCAACCATATAATATCCTCCTAATATTCTTACATCATTACTATTATATGGAGGACATCTGAAATACTTTACTAATTTTAATTTTAATTTTTAATTTTACATTTAATAGTTTTCTATTAAATAAAAAAGTGAGTGTGGTAAACTCCTTAAAAGTAGTTTTACCACACTCCCTATTTGTCCGATAAAGAACCTAATTATCTAGATCTTAAATTATTGGCAATTCCCCACATTTCATCCGCTGTTTTTAATCCTCTTGAACCTAGTTCAAAAGCTCTTTGAGTAACAATCATATCAGTCATTTCCCTGGCAATATCTACATTTGAAGCTTCTACATAACCTTGATTAATGTTAGAGTCAGTGACAGTATATCCTTGAGCTCCAGCTTTCGGTACATATAAACTTTCACCGACAGATGCCATACTATCTTGACCAACAAAGTTATATAAATTAATTTTACCTACCTTAGTAAGCTTACCATTTTCATTTAATGTAATTGTGCCTGCTTTATCAATACCAAAGTTTCCTTTATCAAGGCTTACTTTTTCACCGCTGTATTCAACATCAAGTCTATTTCCATTTTTGTCAACTAGTGTTCCTGAGCTATCAATAGTAAAGCTTCCACTTCTAGTGTATGCTTTACTTCCATCAGCAAGAGTAACTCTAAAATACCCTTCTCCATCAATAGCCATGTCTGTATTTAAGCCAGTTTCTTGCAGGCTTCCCTGTCCATCATCCCTTAGCCATCCGCTAGCTTTAACACCTGTTCCATTAAGAGGTTCTGCATTATTTCCAGTTGTAGGATATCCATCTCTTTTTAGTGTCTCATAAACTAAATCTTTAAAGCTAACATCAACTCTCTTATACCCTTCAGTATTTACATTAGCTAAGTTATTTGATATACTATCTAACTTTTCTTGTTGTGCCATCATAGCACTTCTACCGTTATAAAGGATTCTTAACAACCCTTACACCCCCTAATATTACTATCTTACTGTACCTACTTCATTCACAGCTTTTCCTAAAGTTTCATCCATTGCTTGTACTACTTTTTGGTTAGTTTCAAAAGTTCTCATAACAGACATCATATTTACCATTTCATTTATAACATTTACGTTAGCTTTTTCTAATGCATTTTGTTTAACTGTAACGTTTCCAGTGTCTATTGGATTTGTTCCCTCGTAAAGATTATCTCCTACCTTTTTTAAGGACTTATAGTCTTCAAAATCAACAGTGGCAAGTTTATATTTTGCGTTACCATCTATACTTAGATTTCCTTCATTATCACTATTAGCCTTGCCTTTACCTACATAAATAGGCTCGTTTTTGCCAGTAGCAAGATTTTTACCTAGAACATTATCTCCACTATCATTTACAAGGAATCCTGCTCCATTTACATGAAAATGTCCATCCCTTGTGTACATTTCTTTTGAGCTAATACCATCATTTCTAAGTACAGTAAAGAAACCTTGTCCTTCAATAGCGAAGTCTGTCCACTTATCTGTTTCTTGAATCATACCAGCTGTAAAATCAGTATTTACTTCATCTATTCTACTTCCCATGCTTAATGACCCTATATCATTTCTAACGTTTTTCCCACCTAATACTTTATCATAGTTAGATATAAGAACATCATCAAATTTTTTAACAGCTAAGTTATCGCCCTTAAAACCCACTGTATTTACATTCGCCATATTATTTGTAATAACATCTTGTTTAGCTTCTTGAGTAATTAATCCTGATACTGCAGTATATAACCCTCTTATCATTTTTTATTCACATCCTTATTTATTACTTTAAAGTCCTCTGGATATCTCATACCATATCCACTGGCCTTTTCTTCTATTTGACTTCGACTTAGCTTTACATTAACCTGTACAGCTGTCATAACTATAGTAGCTATTACCATACCGATACCTATGCCTATTAATATTTTTCTATCACTTAAGAACTCAACTAATTCTTTTATTTTAGATATAATTCTTTTATTAATAGTACCTCCCCCTTACCTACACCTAGTTTTTGAGAGATTTCATCGATTGTAAGGCCACTTTCCATAAGCTTTCTTACTTCATTAATTTGTATTCCCTTATTGTCATTCTTCAAACTATTATCTATATTATTGTGTATAATTTCTTCAACCTTATTCTTGTTTTTTTCTTCTGTATGTTTATCTATATTGGCATTTTCTCTTTTGACCACTGGGATATCTTCCTTAGCTTTTTTCTCTTCTTTTTCTTCCCTATCTTTGCTATCATTTTTCTCTTCGTTCTTCTTTTCTTTCTTCTTTAAGTCCTTAATTTTTTGATTATCTCTATTTTCATTTTTTTCTTTAGATTTCATCAGGTTATTTTTTCTTAAAATATCTCTTAAGTCCTCAATTTCAATCTGCAGCTCAGCAATGGTCTCTGTAAATTCTCTTCGCATTTCCCCGAGTCTAATATCTACTTCCTCCATATCTGCATCAGCATTTTTCAAAGTGGATGTAAAGGATTGTTTTTCTTTTTTTATAGCTCTTATATTTAATAATATAAGAGCTATACCAATAACAATTAATAATACCGCTCCCATTATATCAGCTCCAAAATTCACTTATATATTCATATTAGTTATATTTAAGCTTAATCATAGCCTTTCTAACATTCGCTATTGCCCTGCTGTGAAGCTGGCATACTCTTGACTCAGAAACTTCTAGTACTCTTCCAATTTCTTTCAGAGTAAGCCCCTCATAGTAATACAAGCTTAAAACAGTTCTATCCTTATCATTTAGGGTATCCATAGCCTTTGTTAAATATTCAAGTTGTTCTTTCTCTTCTAAAGTTTTTTCCGGGCTTGGACTATTCTGATCCTCAATAGTTCCCATTAAAGATATATCATCATCTTCAGAAAATATTAAATCTTCTAAGGAAACCACCGATATATAATTTATATAGTTCTCAATCTCCCCTACTTCACTAAGAGATATGCCAAGGGCATTAGCAATCTCATGGTCATTTGGCTCCCTTAATAATTGTTTTTGAAGCTTTTCAACAGCTTCATTATATCTATTAAGCTTATCCATTGCACCTTTGGATATAGGGCTATTTTTTCTAAGTTCATCTATCATAGCACCTTTTATTCTGATGGATGCATAAGAAGAAAACTTCATGCCCTTGCTTTGATCAAACTTACTTAAAGCATCCATCAACCCTACCATTCCATAGCTTAATAAATCTTCAAACTCAATATACTTACTTTTTCCAATTATCACCCTTGAAGCAATATACTTAACCAATGGAATATACTTTGTAACAATTTGCTCTTTTACATCGAAGTTTTCTGCTACCGCCATATTTAATCCCCCTTTAACCCTTTTTTCCTTTGTTCACGCATTATATGAAATATATATTTAATTATTTTATCTCTATCTTTTTCTTCTAAATCTAAAAATTTCAATCCGTAAGCTCTTAAATTATCTTGCTGCTCATCACATCTTACCACTTTTGCTTTAATCGTAATTTCTTCTTCTATAAGTGGAAGGCTAATAATTAAACCATCATTTAGCTGAAGTTTTAATTCAGTTTTTATTCTCATTCCGCCGCCACTTAAATCAAGCAATGTTGCTTCTTTAAACTTATGTGAACTAGTAGTTCCCACAATCCTAGAAACATCTTTTGCAAGCAATTCCCTATCAATATTCAAACACTTAATAACTTTTAGTATTAATACACGGACATAATTTCTTCTTTGGATTAGACGTACGTTCTGAGGTTTCGATAATAATATAACTGGTATAACATCTATAGTTCTTCCTAGTACATCAACTTCGAACTGATATACTTCTTTCTCCTCATAATATATTATACTGACCCTTTCGCTTTTATTCAAAGGAAGATATTTACCCTCTTTCATTGGAATAGTAATTAATATTCCATCCTCTGTGATATCTTGTATATTACTTTTATAATTTACATCACTATCATAATCAATTACTTCAATTCTGCCATTAATTTTAAGCTTCATATCTACCATACCTTCAACTCCTATGAAAAAATATTGAATATCTTTTTAAATAAACTTTGAACGTTCATGCCACTGCTCTCCACCCTGGAACCTATTAGCTTTTCTGCTATCTTCATTATATCCTGGGAAGCTTCACAATTTGGGAAACTAACTAAAAATGGCTGCTGCTGTCTAACCGCCTGCACTAGCTTTCTATCCTCAGATAAATTTCCTAAATGTTCAAGTCTCATTTTCAAGAAATTCCATACTGCATTGTTGAACTTATTAAAAGTCATAATGCCTTCCTTATTATCTATAGTTCTATTCACAATTACCTTCGCTGTAGACTTTATTTTAAAGTGGTTAACGGCTTTTAGCAAGCTGTAAGCATCGGTAAGTGAAGTTGGTTCTGGTGTTGTAACCACAATTAACTCTTCGCATACTGCTACAAATCCCAATACACTTCTATTTATACCTGCTCCTGTATCCATAAGAATATAATCTAAATCATTAAGTTTCGTTAGCTTATTTAAGAAACCTTCTCTTTCCTCATCCGTTAACTCTTCAATCTTGGTGATACCGGACCCCCCTGGAAGTAGCTTTACTCCATATGGACCAGTAACTAAAACATCTTCTATTTCTTTATTATTAAATATGATATCAAAAACGTTGTACCTAGGTAAAAAACCCATTAGTACATCATCATTTCCCATTCCTACATCTGCATCAAATATCATAACTTTTTTCCCGAGCTTCTGTAAGGCAATACCTAAGTTAACTACAAAGTTACTTTTGCCAACTCCTCCTTTTCCAGAAGTGACAGTAATTATCCTAGGTCTTGAGATATTATCATTTTGTCCTGCTAACTGCCTTAATCTTTGCGCTTGATCTAGCATATACTATCCTCTCCTAGTATTAGACTTGAAATTTCTGCAGCTGTCATTTGTTTTATATCATCTGGCACATTTTGCCCTGTTGTAACAAAACTAAGTGGTTTATTTGCTGAATCTAATATATTTAGTATAGAGCCGTATGTAGAGGTTTCATCTAGTTTTGTTATAATTACATTTTTATAATTTAACATTTTATACCCTTCAACCACAGCTTCTATATCCCTATTCTTAGTAGTACAGCTAATTACTAAATGTATATTATCGCTTTTAACCTTATCAACATAGGCTCGGAGTTCTGATATCTGCATTGCATTTTTGCTGCTTCTTCCAGTGGTGTCCACTAATACAACATCACAATCTTCCATACTCTCTAGTGCTGACTCCATTTCCTTCATAGTAAATACTACTTTAAATGGAATATTCATTATGTCTGCATAGGTTCTTAACTGCTCCACAGCTCCAATCCTATATGTATCTATAGTAATTAGACCAACCTTCTTTTTTTCAATTAAAGCTATTCTTCCTGCAAGCTTAGCAATAGTGGTCGTTTTACCAACACCTGTTGGTCCAACAAGTACAATACGGCCCTCCAACTTTATTTTAGAGGTATTAATCATTTTCTCTATAGCTATTTTAGCCTTTGTTACTTCATCAACTTCATCTTCTATGCTTTTCATTTCAGATAAAACCTTTTTAACCAGTTTTTCACTGAGATCATTACCCTCAAGCCTAGTTTGAATCTTTGTCTTTCTTGCTCCTCCAGGTACACTATTCACCATGCTATTAATCATGCTTTTCATTTCCTGCATCTCTTTAACTAACTCTGCTTTCACTTCATCCTTCTGAGCCTCTTGTTTTTCCTCTATCTTCGCTTCTGCCTTAAGCTCTTCTATCTTTTGCATCTGCATTTGTGTTTCCATATTAGCCTGTGCAGGTTTAATCTGATTAGTTTCTTCCTTTGCCATAGCCTTTTTTATAGCCTCAATACTGTTTTGAACACTATTTTCTTCTGCCTTCTTAACATTCTCCACAGCCGCTGTAACTTCTATGATTTTTTTAGAAAAGAAGCCTTTTATACCCGGTCTTCTTATTTTTCTTTGACTAATAATTACAGCCTCTTTCCCAAGTTCATACCTAATACGGGTCATTGCTTCATTCATACTATTAACCATATATCTCTTAATAATCATTATATAGCCACAACTCCTTCGGTTTTTATCTCTACATCATTAGGAATCTCGTTTAAAGACAATACCATTATATTAGGAAATACCATATCTATTAACTTTCTAAAAGCTGGCCTTATTTTAGGTGAAACTAAAATTACTGGTTGATTTTCATAGAAATACACAGTATCAAGCACATATTTTATTCCATTTAATATTCTACCTGTAGTATCTGGATCCACTGCCGGGAAGGATCCTTGAATTGATTTTTGTATATTGCTTGCAATTATATCTTCTATATTTGGATCTAAAGTTGCTACAGTAATTGTTCTATTTTCGTCAATTAGTGGATTGCATATGGTTCTACTTAAGGAAAACCTTACATATTCAGTAAGTATCTCAATGTCCTTAGTAGTTCTTGAATTATCTGCTAAAGACTCTAGGATTGTAACCATATCCTTTACTGGAACCTTTTCCTTTAGCAAACTTTGTAATACCTTCTGAACTTCACCAATTGTCATTAAATCCGGTATTAATTCTTCCACTACAGCGCTGTATTTTTCTTTTACTGAATCAATTATTAGCTTAACTTCTTGTCTGCCTAACAGTTCATAAGAATGAGATTTTATAGTTTCAGTTAAATGGGTTACCATAACTGTAGTTGGATCAACAACAGTTAATCCCTTTATCTCCGCATCCTCCCTTTGGTTTTTGTTTATCCAGATAGCTGGTAAACCAAAAGCTGGTTCAATTCCTCTGATTCCTTGAATATCTATATCACCACTAGTAGGATCCATGCAAAGCAGCATTGTAGGCATAAGCTCTCCCTTTGCAGTTACTGTTCCTCTAATTTTTATCACATACTCATTAGTTTTTAATTGTAGATTATCTCTTATTCTAATTGGCTGCACAACTATTCCCATTTCTATTGCGCACTGCCTTCTTACAGAGGAGATTCTCTCTAGAAGATCTCCTCCTACCCCCTCATCAGCAAGAGGAATTAATCCATAGCCTATTTCTATTTCCATAGGCTCTACAGATATTAAATTCATTACATTTTCTGGTTCTCTCTTTTCTGTTTCAATAATCTCCTGCTGCTCGGTTTCAATTTTCATAATCGCTTTGCTCTTTTCATCTTTATACAAGATGTAAGCACTTGCACCAGTAGCTACAGATAATATAGCAAAGACTACATGTGGCAATCCTGGTATGATTGCAAGGAATAGTAATACTACAGAAGCTAATCCTATAACCTTTGGAAAAGCTGTTAACTGAGCCCCTAGTAATGCACCGAAATTTTCATCACCAGCTGAACGAGTAACTAATATACCAGATGCAGTTGATATTAAAAGAGCTGGTATCTGAGTTACAAGACCATCACCAATAGTTAGCCTAACATATGTTTGAGCCGCTTTAGCAGCATCCATCTTTAGCATGGTCACTCCAATAATAATTCCGCCTAGAATATTTATTATAGTTATAATTATTCCAGCTACCGCATCTCCCTTAACAAACTTAGAAGCACCATCCATGGCTCCATAAAAATCTGCTTCCATTTGAAGCTTCTTTCTTCTTTCTCTTGCTTGATGCTCATCTATCATTCCTGCATTTAAATCAGCATCAATACTCATTTGCTTTCCTGGCATAGCATCAAGTGTAAATCTTGCAGTTACTTCTGAAACTCTTCCTGCACCATTAGTAATTACTACAAACTGAATGATAATTATAATTAAGAATATGATTATTCCAACTACATAATTTCCTCCAACTACAAAGCTTCCGAAAGCCTCAATTATGTCACCTGCATAAGCTTCCTTAAGAATCTGTCTTGTAGAGGATATATTTAATCCCAATCTAAACAAGGTTGTTATTAATAACATTGTAGGGAATACTGAAAACTGAAGCACTTCGGTAGTAAACATGGTTAGAAGTATAATTACTACAGATATGGTTATATTAAGCGCAATCAATATGTCTATAATAAATGGTGGCAATGGAATTATAATCATAAGTACAATCCCAATTACTCCAAATGCCACCAATACGTCTAAGTTACTTTTTATGTTAAACTTCTTAGCCAATGCTCTCACCTTCTACTTCCTTCTCTTTAATTTGTAAACTAGAGCTAAAATTTCAGCTATGGCCTGATACATCTCCAAAGGAACTACCGAATCTACCTCTACTTCACTATACATTAATCTAGCTAAGGTTTTATTTTCGATAACAGGCACATCATGTTCCTTAGCTTTTTCTTTTATCTTTAGTGCTAGACTATCTAATCCTTTTGCTACCACCTTAGGAGCTTCATCCTCCCCCTCAACATACTTTAATGCAACTGCAACGTGAGTAGGATTTGTTACTACTACTGTGGCGCTAGGTATTTGCTGCATCATTCTTCTTGTTGCCATTTGTCTTTGTTTTTGCTTTATCTTAGATTTTACTTCAGGATTTCCTTCCTGCTGTTTATACTCTTCTTTAACTTCTTGCTTTGTCATTCTAAGTTCCTTGTTAAATTGAAATCGCTGATATATATAATCCGCCAATGCAATTACAATCATAACCATAGAGATTTTAGTTAATAAACTTATCACAACTTTAGCAAATGCACCCATTATTAAAGGTGTTCTAAGATTCCCAAAGTTTAATATAGATTGATAATTATCTTTAAAGAACCCATAGGCAACATATGCTACAATAGAGATAATTAAAATATCTTTTAATAGTTCAATAAAGGTTCTTTTTGAAAATATTCTTTGAAACCCTTTTAAAGGATTCAGCTTTGAAAGCTGAGGCTTAAGTGGATCCTTAGTTATCATAAAACCAACCTGAATATAATTTGCTATTATTCCTGCCACCATTATAGGAAGTACTATTGGTAAAAACACAATTGCAATTCTCCATACAGTCACCAGTGTAATTGTTTGCACACTATTATAATCAAGTTTTGTATTCAAATAGCTCCCTAAAAAGGTGTTTAATGTAGCCATTAAACTTTTGCTAATATAAGTGCCTAAAGCTAAAAAAATTAAAGTAGTTGCTAGTAAAGTAATTGCCAATCCAACTTCCTTACTTCTAGGCACCTGGCCCTTTTTTCTAGCTTCACTTTTCTTTTTAGGAGTGGCTTCTTCCGTCTTATCATCCGATGAAAAAATAATCATAAGCGGTATTGCTTTATATAAACCCTTTAATACATCTGGCAAGGTATTAAAAGATGTCATTATCATTTTTAGTAGTAATGGCAATGCAAAAGCTATAGTAGTCAAGCCAACTAGAATTTTCACTGGCAATCCTAAAACCATTACATTCATTTGTGGCACAGTTCTTGATACTAATCCCAAGGTAATGTCCGTCATTAAGATTATTAATACTATTGGTATTGCGATTTTCAAACCTATTGCGAAAAACTCAATAAATGCTTTAATAATTATCATGATAGAATCATTAGTTAATATAAACTTCCCTAAGTGAATAATATTAAAACTTTCAGCTAAAGCTTTAATTAATATATGGTGGCCATCTATAACTAAAAACATCACTAAGCTGGTCCAGTACAATAACTGTTCAATTATCGTAGCACTGCTGCTGGTTGATGGATCAAAGACAGTTACCATGGATAGACCAATTTGAAAATCTATAAGCTGTCCCGCCATACGTATACTAAAAAAGCATAAATTAGTGATAAATCCCAAAGTCAATCCTGTTACTATTTCGCCAGTAATGCTGGCAAGTAAAGTGTAATTAGAATTTATAATCCCTATAGATGAAAAATCCACCATAGGAAGTAAAATAAAAGCTACAATACCTGTAAAGGCCACCTTTAGGGTGTTTGGTGTTCCCTTTGGAAAAAATACAGGAACCAATAATATAAAAGTCGATATTCTTATAAAAACTAGTATGAACGCGGTAAAATACGCAACATCTATCAAATTTAATCCCACCTAATGCACTATGTTTGCTATCAAATCAAATATTCTATTAGTAAAATCAACTATTGTATGAAGCATCCATGCACCTGTTAATAAACCCATAACAGCTACAGCTAATAGTTTAGGAACAAAGGTTAAAGTTTGTTCCTGAATTTGAGTGGTAGCTTGAAAAACACTTATTATAAGACCTACTACAATTGCCACTGCTAAAATTGGAGCAGCTACTGTAAGTCCAGTAACAATCGCGTCCTTAATAATTGAAAAAACCATATTTTCAGTCATATGTTACACCTCACACCGAAAAGCTTAGTATCAAGGACTTAACAATCATGTACCATCCGTCCACCATTACAAATAGAAGCAGTTTGAAAGGTAAGGCTACCATTACTGGCGGCAACATCATCATTCCCATTGACATAAGCACACTAGCTACTACCAAATCAATTATTAAAAACGGCAAAAATAGTAAGAAACCTATTTGAAAAGCTGTCTTCAATTCACTAATCATAAAAGCTGGTACAACAACATATAGCGGCACATTATCTTTGGTTATGTTAGTTCCTAGTTTAGCGGCATCCATAAAGAGTTTTAAATCCTTTTGTCTTGTCTGTCTAAGCATAAATTCTCTTAATGGTTTAGACCCTTCATCCATAGCCTTATCTTGTGTTATCGTATTAGCTAGGTATGGTTTAACTGCATTGTTGTTTATTGTATTAAAGGTTGGAGTCATAATAAATATAGTCATAAAAATTGCCAGCCCTATCATTACTTGGTTAGGTGGAGATTGTTGAGTTCCTATAGCACTTCTTAAAAACCCAAAAACTACAATTATCCTAACAAAACTTGTCATCATTATTACTATGGATGGTAATAATGTTAAAATAGTAAGAAGGATAAGTAGTTTAATGTTATCTACATAATCCTTTGGAGTGTTTGCAGCATCTACTGATATATTAACCTTAGGAACTGGTATTGTAGTTTGAGGAGCAGCATATACCTTAGCAGCCCCTAGAATGAAAGTAATCATTACCAGTGTTATTATTATAATACCTTTGTATTTTCTCTTCATGTTACTCTTCCTTTTTGTGCTTAAATTTATTAATTAATTCTATAAAATTTTCATACTTTGGTAATGAATTCGTTTTTTCTACACTTTCTGCATTTTCTAATTCCTCAGAATCCAATTCCTTTAGTATTTCAATCTTATTATTAGTAGATGACATTACATAACCCTTATCCCCTATTTTAACTACCATTATACTGTTATCCTTAGACAAGGATATTTTTTCTACTATTCTTATATACTTGCCCCCTTGAAGCACTTGAAGTTTAGTACCACCATATTTTAGGGACAAATATATAAGAAATAATATAAAGGGCAAAAATATTATTATTTTTAAAAATAAACTCCAGAACTCAACATCCATTTTAAATCTTCCTTATTGTATAATTATTTGAGGAAAATATACATTTGTAGCTTTTCCCGTAGTTAGCACCTGGTTAATCCTGTCTAGAACTTCTTTTTTTACAGTCTCAACAGCCTTTTCGCTTTTAAAATCTTCAGCTTTTTTGGATCTTAAAACTGTATTTATAATATCTCTCATAATATCTACAGTCTTTTCTTCACTTATTTCCTTTGTAAGCTTTTTACTGTCATAGCCGATAGATATTTTAGCCTTAATAAGCCTTTTTGCATCTACGTCTGCTAGATTTAGTAAAAACTCTTCCTTCAATGCAACTGTAAATTCAGATGCCTTTACCTCATTAGTATTATTCAGAATATTATTTGTATTCATTGTATTCACAGCTTTATTTTTACTCAAGAAGAAATATCCTCCTGCTGCACCAAGGCCAGCCGCTAAAATGAAAAGTATAAAGATAATTATTACTAGCTTCACATTTCCATTTCCACTCTTTTCAACTTTTTCTTTCTTTTCTTTCTTATCCTTAGCCATAAGGTTAGTTCCTCCCCCTGTATTCAACTAAAATTATCTTAAATTATTTCCCTTATCTATATCAAACATAAATATCTTTCTTTTGTATTCTATTACTTTCTTTATTATCTCGTCTATTTCTTCTAGAACTATATATTTTTTCCCATTTGTTAGTGTAATAATACTTTCAGGTACTTCTTCAAGCTTTTCAATGTGGTCTGCATTTAAATAGAACTCTTTTTTATTCATTCCTGTAAGCTTAATCATAAAATACCTCCGATGTTTTTCGAATACAATCATTTGAATATATGCTCCGCCTTTCTAGAATTGAATTTTTCTTAAAAGGTGGAGCTTTTCATATTACCTTTAAACTAAATTCTAAGTTTAGTTACTATCTCTTAAGGTTTAGTATATCTTGAAGAATTTCATCTCCTGTTGATATAACCTTTGAACTAGCTTGGAAAGCTCTGCTTGTAACTATCATATCAGTAAATTGCTCAGCTAGGTCTACGTTTGACATTTCAAGCATACCTTGAAGCATATCTCCATAACCTTTACTATTATCATTTGCATTTCCTTCACCACTTCTAACTACTGCATCACCAGAGTTAGCTGATCTTTGTAATAAATTTTTACCTAGCTTAGTTAAACCAGCTGGGTTTTTAAAAGCTGCTGTTGCTACTTGACCAAGACCTGTAACTCTTCCGTCTTCCAAAACAGCTTTAATTAATCCATTCTTTTCAATAGAGAAAGTTTTAATTCTAACATATCTATTATTAGCTTTATCAAACACCTGATCTGGAATTCTTAAGGTTTTTAAAGCCTTTGTATTAGCTGTTGCACCGTCTACAGTTGATAAAGGTTTGTTAGCATCAACTAGGTTGATAGTTCCATCTGCTTGAACGCTCTCGTCAGTTCCATCAGATAAAGAGTATCCAAGAATTCTATAACCGTCAGAAGTTAATAGGTTACCATCAGTATCAACAGTTAAAGCACCGTCTCTTGAATACATGATTTCTGCACCTTTTCCATTTGTAACTACATGGTTAGTAGTATTTGCAGCATTGTCATCCACTTCAATTGCATCAGCAGTATCGAATAATGTTGGCGCTTTAGCCACCATTAAGTATCCTTCTCCGTCCATAGCAACGTCTAGGTTTCTTCCTGTTGGTTGCATCATTCCTTGAGAAACCATTGTATCTATACCTGCTACTTGAACTCCAAGTCCTACTTGTTTTGCGTTAACCCCCCCTTGATTTGTACCAGGAGCTAGAGCTTGTGTTACGTTCTGACTTAGCATGTCTTGGAATCTAACTCTACTGCTTTTAAATGATGTAGTTCCAACGTTTGCTATATTGTTACCAATAACGTCCATTTTAGTTTGGTTAACTTTCATTCCAGATATACCTGAATATAATGATCTTAACATATTTGCACCTCCGTAAATTTTAAATCATATTTACTTTGCCTCTGTCGTTCAGCAAAGTTAAGCCTCCTGCAATTAGGTCCAGCTTATAATAAAACTACACTGTCTATATTGGTAACTACCATATCTTTGTCCATATTTTTATCTATGGCAGTAATTACCGTCCTATTAGGTATACTTGTAACTAATGCGATATTTTTATATAAAATTAAGGATTCACTGGCTCCCTTTTCTTTTGCCATATTAATTCCGTCATTTATTTTTTTTAAATCCGCTTCATTAAACCTAATATTTCTATCTTTAAGCCTCTCAGCTGCATGGTTAGAAAAAACAAATCCATGATTCTTATTTATTTCTTTTTTTAACAGATCATCAAATTTATTTCCCTCTACTACTTGATGTTTATCAATTGTTTTTGGGGTAATAAGCTCTTGTACTGCTACATATTTTCCATTTACTATTCGATATCCCATAGAAAGCTCCACCTACAACTATAAGTTGTTACTTTGTTGATTCTGGTTGTTCTATAACACTATCAACCGATTCATATGGAAAATCTTTAATTATTGTTTGTCCATCTTCTATCACTTCAACCCCAACTTGAACTCCACTAGAATTCTTGTAAATTCCTTTAACAATACCCGTATATGGCTCTCCCATTGAATTATTTACGCTTAAACTAACTGGCTTTCCTATTAGAGAAGCAGCCCCTGTAAAATTAAGGTTACTATTTAAATTAGTCATTTGCTCCAATCCTGCGAATTGAGCCATTTGAGCTACATACTGTGTTGAATCCTTTGCGTTATTAGGATCCTGATTTGAAAGCTCTGCTGTTAGAATTCTTAAAAAAGCATTCTTGTCCATTTCTTGTCCAGGCTTTGTAATCTTTGTTCCTTTTTCAGTAGCTCTTACATTTCCATTTAATGAAGTTGCATTAATTCCAGCCACATCAATACCTCCTATGCTAAAATATTTACGTTACTATCAACATTATCTACAGACTCAACATTTATTTCTTCATCTACTAATATTCTTGATAGGTCTGATTTTTTATTTTGCTGCCATTCTCCCTGTCTTTCAGAACCATCTTTAAAGAAAGTAGAATCTCCACTGTTAAAATTAAAGTTAAAGTCGTTAATTTTAATCTCAGTGTTATTCATCTTATTATTGATATCTGACAGATTGTTATTTAACAAGTTATATGCTTCTTTATTAGTAGCAGTTATGCTTGCTTTCATAACTCCATTGTTCATAGTAAGCTTAATAATCACGTCTCCTAATTCTTTTGGAGCAATCTTAACAGTTAATTGTTTTAAATCTTTCATTTGCATAAACTTAACAGTTTTCACGACATCCTGAACAATATTATTTTTGCTTATTACCATCTTTGTATCTTCTACAGCAATATTATCTTCCTTAATATTATTAAATTGTGCTGTGAAATTTGCAGCCTTATTAATCAATGCATCTTTCTTATCAGTACCCTTATCTTCAGATAGTAAACCTTTTAATAGTTTATCCTCTTTTGTTTGCTGCAGCTCATTTTTAGATAAGTCTGCTTTCACATCTAAAGTGGTATTCTTTTGATCCTTAACTCCATTTAACTCATTAACCTTACTTTTTAGTGACTCTGGTATTTTGATTCCTTCTTTTGTTAACTTTGAAGATAGTATTTGTTCAAGCTTTTCCTCTAATTTATCTTTAACAATTGGTTTTTCAGCTAACTCTCCATCATCTGGCCCTTTAACAGTATTTGAAGTTAAAATCGACTTCATAACCGCCTCTAATGAAGCTCCACCTACATTCTTATCCATCATTGAAACTATTTCCTTAAGCTTATTGTCAATATTCTCATTATTTCCTTCAATAAGCGTCAACAGCTTCTCACCGAAAAGCTTTTGAGCAACGTTACCTGTTTTTATTAGGTCTTCAGCTCCATTTTTTAAATTCTTTAATAGCTCTTCTGCCTTTTGAGGATTTTCAATTTCAGCTCCATTTAGCATAGCCATAATTATTTCAAGGTTATCCTCTACCTTCTTTTCAGTGTTCTTTGAATCATCCTTTTCAGAGCTCTTAACTTCCTCCTGAGGTTTAACTTCTTCTTTTACCTCTTTAGGCATAACTTCTTTTGATGTATCTGAAGTTTCTGCTTTAACCTTTTCTTCTTCGGAAGAATCTTTCTTACTGCCTTTGTCTATTTTTTTATCTTTTACTGCTCTATCTAACTCCTTTGAAAAAGCCTTATCCTTTGCAGCATTCTTCCCTGAATTAAGCTTGCTTGAGCTATCCTTCATTAACACTTTATCTATTTTACAAACCTGCACTTTTTCACCCCCTTTCCCTAGCTCTTATAAACCCATATAACGCAAACTCATCATTAGTTTTTTGCTCTATAAAATCTTGCTCTCTCATAAATTCCATTTTCTTTTTTTCTTTTAGTACTTCTACAGTTTTTCTTTCAATTTGCTTTTGCTTTAAATCTTCTCTTTTAGTTTCTAGAAATTCATTTCTATCTACTAATTCTACCTCTGTAACTGCAATATTTTCACTTAGTGCATGGAGGTAATTAAGCTTTATCTTTTGTTCAATTAAAGTACAATTTGAATTTATACCACTATATTTCTTATAGTTATCATTAAGTGCCTCTAATCTTTGCTGCACCAAATCCTTTTCTCTTTGTGCTTCTCTGAAAGCTCTCTTGCTTTCTTCCTCTTTATCCATTCTTATATCTAAAAGCTTTTGGAGTTTGAATTTATAGTTACTCATCCTTTTATTCCCCCCCTTTAGTTTAATTAACTTACACCGATAATTAAAATATAAGCTAACTATCCCTAAAGCAAATGCTTCTAACTAAGCTTTGCTTAGTACTAAGCCTAAAGCTTAGCAACAATTAACTAAACATAGTTCTCAATTGCTCTAAGCTTTCATCAAATTTAGTACGTTCTTTAATTCCCTGTTTTAAAAAGCCATTTATAGAATCGTTATAAGCTATTGCTGCATCGATTTTCTTATTTGTGCCTTTAACGTAAGCACCTAAGTTAATTAAATCCTCTGAATCTCTATAGACCGCTAAAAGGTCTCTAGCCAATGATGCCGCCGACTTATGATCTTCATTAGCTATTTCTGACATAAGTCTGCTTATACTACTTAAAATATCTATTGCAGGAAAATGATTTTTTGCCGCAAGTGCTCTTGATAGAACTATATGTCCATCTAATATACCTCTTACAGCGTCTGCAATTGGCTCATTAAAATCATCACCATCTACAAGTACTGTGTAGAAAGCTGTAATTGACCCTTTGTCTGACATTCCTGAACGCTCTAAGAGTCTAGGAAGCATAGCAAAAACCGAAGGTGTATATCCTTTAGTTGCCGGGGGTTCCCCTATAGCTAGTCCAATCTCTCTTTGAGCCATGGCAAATCTAGTAACAGAGTCCATCATAAGAATAACCTTTTTTCCTTGATCTCTGAAGTATTCAGCAATTGCTGTTGCAGTAAAGGCACCTTTTAATCTTACAAGGGCTGGTTTGTCTGATGTTGCTACTACAATTACAGATTTTTTAAGTCCTTCTTCCCCTAAATCTTTTTCAAGGAAATCTAGAACCTCCCTGCCTCTCTCACCTATAAGAGCAATAACATTTACATCCGCCTGAGCTTCTCTTGCAATCATTCCAAGGGTAGTACTCTTACCAACACCTGAACCAGCAAAAATACCAACTCTTTGACCTTCTCCACAGGTTAAAAAGCCGTCAATTGCTCTAACTCCTGTTGGCAATACATCCTTAATTCTTCTTCTTTTTAGAGGATCAGGAGGGTCACTATCTAAAGAATATGGCACTCCATTTTTTAACTTTTCCTTATTAATTGGAGTTCCCAATCCATCAAGGACCTTTCCAAGCAAGCTGTCTGAACATTGGATGCTTAGTGGTTTTCCATCAGGTACTACTCTACAGCCTGGGGAAATACCAACTAACTCTCCAAGAGGCATTAATATTACATTACCTTCCTTAAAACCAACAACCTCACAAGTAATTCTCTGGTTTCTGTCATTATATATTCTACAAACCTCTCCAATAAAAGCTTTTATTCCTTCCACCTCTATAGTAAGACCTATTACATTTTTTACAATACCTTCATTGTAAGTGCAATTACAGTCACCTATAGCCTTCTTTATATTCTCGAAGTTAAAATCTAACATTCTTAATCATTCCCTTCAAGAACCTCTCTAATTTTTTCTAAACCAGTTCCAATTCCTACTACTATTTTCCCATTGTTCTTTTCTATAATTGCGTCACCTGGTTGAACTGAATTATCTTCAACCACAAATATATCCCCTGAAAAAGCCAACTGCTCTTTCCATATCTTTACTTGATTTCTTATCTGTTCACAATATATAGAGTTTGTTTTAATAATAAATAACTTAGCATTTTTTTCTGAAGATATTGCATTAAAAATCAATTCATCAAGTACATTTACTTGAGCCATTTCCTTTTGCATTATTTTTTCAGCAATATACATAATCATTTCTTTGATATCTTCTTTTTTATTTTCTAAATATCTCTCATATTCTTCTCTAGCGCTTTTAATCAAATTATCAGCAGTATTAACTATTTCACTAGCTTGCTGCGTCGCGCTCTCAACAATATCTCTATACCCCTGTTCTTGACCTTCCCTATAACCATTCTCATAACCATTTTCATAACCTTTTGAGGCAGCCTCTTCTTGTATTCTTTGGGCTTCCTCATAGGCTTTAAATTTTATTTGCTCACTTTGTCTTCTTGCATTTTCTAACATATTCTTAGCAAGATTCTCGTAATTCTCCAAACTAATGCCTGGATTAGTATTTTGAACAGTTGTTTCTTTTATACCCATTTCAATATTAAATTCTGTTACTATCTGCTTGCTGCCTTGCTTTACTACTGCATCGTTTTTAATTACGTTATACAATGATTGCATCTTCTCCACCTCTTGACAATACAATCTCTCCTGCTTCATCTAATCTTCTGATTACTGAAACAATTCTTTGTTGTGCTTTTTCAACATCCATAAGTCTCACTGGACCTAAGAATTCCATATCTTCTTTTAACGTAGCAGCAGCTCTCTTTGATTGGTTTCTAAATATAGCATTTGTTACTTCATCAGAGCATCCCTTTAATGCAAGAGCAAGCTCTTTTGTTTCTACTTCTCTTAGGACTCTTTGTATCGCTACATCATCTAAAGTAATAATATCTTCAAATACGAACATTGATTCCTTAATCTTTTCTGCAAGTTCAGCATCTTCTTTTTCAAGACCTTCTGTAATATTCTTTTCAGTATTTCTATCTACTTGGTTTAATATATCTACAAGAGTAGATACCCCTCCAATTACTGTCATATCAGATCTTACTACTGAAGATAACTTGCTATCTAAAACTTTTTCAATCTCCTTTATAACCATTGGAGATGTGTTGTTCATTGATGCAATTCTAAATGAAACTTCTGTTTGAACATCCTCAGGTAACTCTGATAATATCTGACCAGCCTTATCTGGCTGCAGATAACATAGTATTAAGGCTATGGTCTGAGGATGTTCATTTGTAATTATATTTAATAATTGATGTGCATCAGCCTTCCTCGCTATAGCAAATGGTCTATACTGTTGTGTTGCTTCCGTAACCTTGTCTAGTATATCCATTGCCCTTTGTGGCCCTAATGCCTTTGCTAATAAGTTCCTTGCGTACTCTATTCCACCTTCAACTAGAAAATCTTTTGCTTTATTCATCTCAATAAACTCTTGTAAAATCTCATGTCTCTGATCTGATCTCACTGAAGTTATATTTGCAATTTCATATGTGATTTTCTGTATTTCTGCTTCAGGAAGCTTTTTAATTATTCCTGAAGCAGCTTCTGGTCCTAGAGTTATGAATAGCAAGGCCGCCTTTTGCACACCCGTTAATTTCTGTTCTTTAGCCATAAACTATCACCCCTCGTCTTCTGCTAACCAAGATTTAATAATATCCGCAACCTGTTCTGGTTTGTCTTGCGCATATTTCTTAATCTCATTCTCCACGTGTAACTTTTCATTTTCAACTTCTAATTCTACAGGATCAAAATGCATAGCTTCCTTTGGCATTATTACATCATCAAGTAATACATCAATGCCTTGCATAGCTTCTTCATCCTTTTTACCACGTTTTCTTAATAAAGCTATTGCTATTATTAATAGTACTAATCCTCCTAAAACACCTGCTCCTATTTTTATATACATCGCCTTCGCCTTTTCCTTTGCAGCAGCATTTGCTATTTCTTCTAAGTCTTTTTTAGCACTGTTCTGCGCTGTTTTATCAAAAGTTAAGCCTTCTATACTAATGTTATCTCCACGCTTTTCATCATATGAAATAGCTGAAACAACTAAATTCTTAATTTTAGTTCTAGTTTCTTCATCTATATTTCCGTTTAACAATACAGAAGTAGTTACTCTCTTAACTTCACCTGGTGCTTTTATTACTTTACTTTCACTTTTGCTGATTTCATAATTTGTTGTTTCTTCTGAATGTGTAACACCATTATTGGTAGTTGTAGTAGCTGCAGCACTATTAGTCATATTGTTATCAATAGGACTTTGTGATGTGGCATCCGTACTGCCATTTGAAGAATCGGTAATTTTGTGTTGACTTACTATCGTTCCGTTTGGAGCAACAGTAGTAGAATCAGTTTGTATTGCATCAAAATTAAGCTCAGCATTTACTGTAACTCTAACATCTTTATACGCTGGAGCTAGTACCTTTGAAATTTTTTCTTCTAATTCTTTTTCAACTTTGTTCTTTAACTCTTGTTGTTTATCTGTTGAAGAATTCAACTCAACTTTATCCTTATCAAATAATCCTGTTGTTAACAGGTTCATGTTTTCATCCATTACTTGAACATTTTCTTTTGGTAAATTCTTTACACTTCCGCTCAATAAAGCTGCAATAGCTTTAACTTGATCTGATGTTAACTTTTGGCCACTCTTCATCTTTAATGTTACAGATGCGCTGGCTGGAGATGAGTCCTTTACAAAAACGCTGTCCTCTGAAGCTACTATATGCACTCTTGCACCTTCAACTTGAGGAAAACTTTTTATTGTTCTCTCTAATTCCCCTTGTAGGGCTCTTTGATATTCAATTTTCATCTCTTCATCTGTTGCACCAAATTTACTTTGATCTAATAATTCAAATCCCTTGCTACCACTTGTTATTTCTGGTGCAAGCTCAAGTCTTAGCTTGTCTACTTGCTCTTGAGGAACAGAAACTGATGTTCCGCTAGCCTTCCATGTAACCTTCTTTTCGTCTAATTTAGCACCAACTGTTTTTAAATCATTAGCTTCTAAATTAGCAAAAAGCACTTCATATTTTGTTGAACTTGTAGAAACCGCTAATATTATTATCGCCGCAATAAGTCCGATGAATAGTATGCTAAAAGCTATCTTCTTTCCCTTACTAATGCTTTTCCATTTCCCAAGATATTTGTTGAAAATTTCTGATAGCTTATTCATTACTATCACCCCTTACTATAATTGCATTCTATTTAACTCCTGATATGCCTCTACAAGCTTATTCCTTACTTGAACTGCAAGCTGCAGAGACATTTTTGCTTCTTCTGATGAAAGCATAACTTCGTGAATGTCAGGGCCTTCCCCCTTTATAAAACTTTCCGTCTTATTATCAGCTTCAATCTGCTTGTCATTTACTTCATCAAGTTTATCTTTAAGCAGGGAATAAAAGCCATTGTCTTTATTCTCCGTTTTACCTTCAACAGTTTTTATATTGTCAAATATCTTACTATCAGGAACAAATCCGTTTATTTTCATAGTTTATTCTCCTATCTTCCTATTTCTAAAGCTTTTAAAAACATACTCTTTTCGGAATTCACAGCATTAACATTAGCCTCATAAGCTCTTGTGGCAGCTATCATATCTGCCATTTCATTAAGAATGTTC
>Ga0316601_100000060_pt1 | contig 38210 bp, 38 predicted proteins | sample OWC_soil_day5_no_FD_207663 | JGI IMG/M metagenome (GOLD analysis project Ga0316601, IMG submission 207663) | Wetland soil microbial communities from Old Woman Creek delta, Ohio, United States - OWC_soil_day5_noCT | ecosystem: Environmental > Terrestrial > Soil > Wetlands | place: USA: Ohio... | reverse complement strand
AGACATTGTCTGACTTGATTTTATGCTGGTTTGTGTATTTCTTTAGTAAAACTTACGTTTTACTCTCTCTGTTTAATTTTCAAAGACCATTTTGTCCGCCGCCTCGTTTGACGACTTGTATATCTTACCACCCAAGCAGCTTCCTTGTCAATACATTTTTTCAAATCTTTTTCAGATTTTACTTTGTTCTCCAAGCCGCCGTTTTCGTGACAACGAAGATTAGTATATCACAGAAAAACGGCCCTGAGTCGGGCCGCTGCAGCTTATGATGAAATTATTCTATTCATTCTCCGTAATAATCCGTTTTTCTCACATATCCGCCGATTGATACACCGGGTTAAGTTTGTTTACTAATTCCTTGAATGCATTACCGCGTTTTTCAAAGTTAACAAACATATCGAAGCTCGCACATGCAGGCGAAAGAGTCACTATGTCCCCTTCACCGGCGGCTCCCCTAGCTTTTGCAACAGCTTCCTCAAGAGTGTCTGCCATGATCACAGGTACAGAATAGCCTCTCTTCTCAAACTCCTTGTCAAACGCCGCTTTGATCTTCTCCTTTGTTGCTCCGACCAGCACCAGCGTCTTTATATAGTCAAGCCCCTGCTCCGCCAGCGGCTCAAAAGGCAGGTTTTTGTCATATCCGCCAGCGATAAGGATGACGGGCTTCTCAAACGCCGCCAGCCCGGCAACGGTTCTCGAAGGGCTTGAAGCTATCGAATCATTGTAATACTTTACTCCGTCCAGCTCCCTTACAAATTCACACCTGTGCTCGACCCCGCTGAAGGTTTCAGCAACCCTCTTCATGCTCTTTAGCCTGACGTCATCGGATAATGCACAGAATGCAGCCAGAAAGTTTTCAACATTGTGCATACCTTTCAGGATTATGTCCTTCTTTTCGCATACCTTCTCGCCTTTCAGGTACAGCGATCCTTCTTCATACCAGGCTCCGCTTGCAGGCTTCTCCTTTGTGCTGAACAGCATGACTCTGCCGACAGCCTTGCCGGCCATGCTGTTGGTGATGTCGTTGTCCCTGTTCAGGACCAGGAGATCTCCCGGGCTTTGGTATCTGTATATGTTTTCCTTTGACCATACATATTCATCCATGCTCTTGTGCATGTCAAGGTGGTTAGGGCTCAGGTTTGTAATAACCGCCACCTCAGGCGAAACATTCATGGTCATCAGCTGGAAGCTTGACAGTTCAAGCACAACCTTGTCACTGCTTTTCATATCTTCAATCCTCGTGAAAAGCGGAGTCCCTATATTGCCGCCTACCCAGGTATTATAACCTTCCTCTTTCAGCATGCTGTACATAAGCGATGTTGTTGTTGTTTTGCCGTCGCTTCCTGTTACAGCGAATATCTTTGCAGGGCAATACCTGACAAACTCCTCCATCTCCGATGTAATGTATGAACCTTCAGCAGCCGCTTTTTTAAGAGCGTCGCAGTCTATCCTCATGCCCGGAGTCTTGAAAACTACATCATAGCCTGTCAGCTTTTCCAGGTAATCGTCACCAAGCATCAGTGTGACGCCCTTGCCCTTAAGCTCGGCAGCCACTTCAGGGAACTCATTTTCCTTCTTTTTATCAAAACCGCTCACAACCGCACCCATGCCGATAAGAAAATCGATAAGGGGCCTGTTGCTCACGCCCAAACCTACCACGGCAGTCTTTTTACCTCTGATATAATCCTTGAACTCTTTGAAATCTTTTTTCATAAAAATTGCCCCCAACAAAATAATTTATAAATCCTGTCCAGCTTTAATATTAGTATAACCTAAAAATGAGTGCAAGTATTTTAAATACTTGCACTCATCAATTTTATTAGAATTTGATTTTTTCCTTCAGGAATGCGGGAATTTCTTCGATCTTTATCCTGAACTGCTCCATGGTATCTCTGTCTCTTACTGTCACTGTGTTGTCCTCCATTGTGTCGAAATCAACGGTTATGCAGTAAGGAGTTCCGATTTCGTCTTCCCTTCTGTACCTTTTTCCTATGCTGCCCGCTTCATCGTAGTCAACATTGAAGTCCTGTCTGAGAAGGTCGTATACTTCGTTAGCTTTTTCCGAAAGTTTTTTGCTGAGCGGAAGTATGGCTGCTTTGAAAGGCGCCAGTGCAGGATGGAATCTTAAAACTGTTCTTACATCGCCGTCTTCAAGCTCCTCTTCATCGTACGCGTCAACCAGGAATGCCAGTGCAGCCCTGTCTGCGCCGAGTGATGGCTCTATGCAATAAGGGATATATCTCTCGTTCGTATCCGGATCCAGGTAGGTCATGTCCTTGCCCGAGTGTTCCTGGTGCTGCTTCACGTCGAAGTCTGTCCTGTCTGCGATTCCCCAAAGTTCGCCCCAGCCGAACGGGAATTTATATTCAATATCTGAAGTTGCGCTGCTGTAATGTGAAAGCTCGTCCTGTTCATGGTCCCTGAATCTTATGCTGTCTTCGTCGACTCCCAGGTTGATAAGGAAGTTCCAGCAGTAGTCCTTCCAGTAGCTGTGCCATTCAAGGTCGGTGCCAGGCTTGCAGAAGAATTCAAGTTCCATCTGTTCGAACTCTCTTGTTCTGAATGTGAAGTTACCAGGTGTTATCTCGTTTCTGAAAGCTTTACCGATCTGTCCAATACCGAAAGGAAGCTTCTTTCTTGAAGTTCTCTGCACATTCTTGAAGTTTACAAATATACCCTGTGCTGTCTCCGGTCTCAGGAAAAGCTCTGCTGTGCTGTCTTCAGTAACACCCTGGTAAGTCTTGAACATAAGGTTGAACTGTCTTATATCTGTAAAATTCTTCTTTCCGCAGGTAGGGCATACAATATCGTTGTCGTCGATGTACTGCTTGAGTTTTTCATTTCCCCAGCCGTCCGCACTTGCCTTTTCAACGCCGGAAGCTGTGAGGTGCTCTTCTACCAGTTTGTCTGCCCTTATTCTTCCTTTGCACTCCTTGCAGTCCATAAGCGGGTCTGAGAAGCTGCCTACGTGGCCGGATGCAACCCATACGTTCCTGTTCATCAGGATTGCGCAGTCGATACCTACATTGAGCTTGCTTTCGTGGATGAATTTCTTCCACCAGGCCTGCTTAACGTTGTTCTTGAATTCCACTCCTAACGGGCCGTAGTCCCACGAGTTTGCCAGGCCTCCGTAAATTTCAGATCCCGGATATACAAAACCTCTGTTTTTCGCTAAAGCAACAACCTTGTCCATTGTTTTTTCAAATGCCATTTTTCATACCTCCATTTATATTTTTTTGTAAATAAAAAAGCCTAACCAATGAAAGGGACGAAATATTAATTCCGCGGTTCCACCCTTCTTGGCATAAGCCCAGCTCTTGACCTATCGCTCCAAAGCTCCCTTCGCATTTGACTTCCTGCCGTTCACACCAACCACGGCTTCTCTGAAAAAAGATTCAACGCTACTCCTCTTTGTCATCGCAATTATTCTCTTGTAAAATAAAAAAACCTCTACCATGAAAGGGACGAAAATAATTCCGCGGTTCCACCCTTCTTGGCACAAGCCCATCTCTTTACTCATCGCTCCAAAGCTCCCTTCACAATATAAGCCTGACTGCTCGCACCACACGCAGCCTCTCTTGAAAGCGCTTATTGCTACTCCTCTTTATCACAGCGATTTATTCGATTAAATATATGATACCATGTTTTCAGACAAAGTCAATACCATTTCAAAAAAAGAAAATGGCTCCGCGAAAAGGATTCGAACCTTCAACCTATCGGTTAACAGCCGAGTGCTCCACCGTTGAGCTATCGCGGAACGACTTACAAAGAATATTATAGCAGAATTTACAGAAAACACAACCCTTTTTAAAAAAATAACCTTCCGGCGCATTGCTGCTGCCGGAAGGTGTTGATCTTACTGCTGAGGCGCTGGCTTCATTGTAGGGAAAAGAATGACGTCCCTTATTGAATAGGAGTTGGTCATGAACATTACCATTCTGTCTATTCCAATACCAAGGCCACCGGTAGGCGGCATGCCGATCTCGAGAGCGTTGATGAAGTCATCATCCATCATGTACGCTTCCTCGTCTCCGAGCTCTTTCTCCCTAAGCTGCTGAAGGAACCTGTCCTTCTGAACAATAGGGTCGTTGAGTTCTGAGTATGCATTGCATACCTCTCTGCCGTATATGAATCCTTCGAATCTCTCAGTGAACATCTCGTTTCCTCTCTTTTTCTTTGTGAGAGGTGATATCTCAACTGGATAATCGATAATGAATGTAGGCTGTATCATTTTCTTTTCAGCATACTCTTCGAAAAGGGCATTCAGTATATCTCCCTTTGTGCAGTCTTTTATATCCTTAGCAAGCTCGAGGTGCTTTTCTTTTGCTATAGCCTGCGCATCCTCATCCGTCTCAAGGTCGTTGTAATCTACGCCGGCATACTCTTTGACCGCATCTACCATTGTTATTCTTCTCCAAGGCGGAGTGAAGTCTATCTCAGTATCCTGGTATATTACCTTTGTTGTTCCGTGGAGCTTTTCGCATATGAAAGCCATCATGTTTTCTGTTATTTCCATCATGTCGTTGTAGTCGGCATAAGCTTCATAAAGCTCTATCATTGTGAATTCCGGATTGTGCCTTATTGATACGCCTTCATTTCTGAAGTTCTTTCCTATCTCGTAAACCTTCTCGAATCCTCCGACGATCAGTCTCTTAAGGTAGAGTTCTGTAGCTATTCGAAGGAACATGTCTATGTTCAATGCATTGTGGTGTGTAACGAACGGCTTTGCAGCAGCTCCGCCTGCGATTGATGAAAGTATAGGCGTTTCAACCTCAAGGTAGTCCCTGCTGTCAAGGAACTCGCGCATATGCCTTATGAACTGGGTTCTCTTGAGGAAAGTATCCTTAACATCCTCGTTCATTATCAGGTCGACATACCTCTGTCTGTATCTCAGGTCCATGTCTTTTAAACCGTGCCATTTTTCAGGAAGCGGCTTCAATGATTTCGTGTTAAGTTCGAAATCAAGTATATGTATGGAGATCTCTCCTGTTTTCGTCTTGAATACCATACCGGTAACGGAAAGCAAGTCCCCAATATCGAAGCTCTTGAATTCCTTCAATTTTTCTTCACCAATATCGTTTATCTTAATATAGAGCTGGATTTTGCCGTATCTGTCATGGATATCAGAGAAACCCGCTTTTCCGTGGACTCTTTTTGACATGAGCCTTCCGGCTACAGTAACTGTCTTGCCTTCCAGTTCATCGTAGTTTTCCTTAACTTCCTTTGATGTGTGCGTTCTGTTTACCTTGTACACATCAAAAGGATCTCTACCTTCAGCCTGAAGTTTAGCCAGCTTCTGTCTTCTTTCCTTTATCAGCTCGTTAAAATCTTCTTCATGCTCCAGATTAATATTCTTTTCTTCATTTGACATTAATTATACCTCCACCTTAAGCTTTTCTTATCTCAAGTATCTCAACTTTGCTTGTTCCGTCAGGAACCACGACTTCAACTGAGTCGCCTGCTCTTTTGCCAATAAGGGCGCTTCCGACAGGGGATTCGTTTGATATCTTAAATTCCAGCGGATCAGCTTCTGCAGATCCAACTATTGAATACTCAACCACTTCATTATAACCATAATCCTTTATTTTTACAATGCTGCCGATACCTACTATATCTGAATCTATTTCTGATTCGTCAACGACAATTGTGTTCTTAAGCATGTTTTCCAGCTGAGCTATCCTTCCTTCTACAAAAGCCTGTTCATTTTTCGCTTCATCGTACTCGGAATTTTCGCTCAAGTCTCCGAAGGACAACGCAACTTTAATCTTCTCTGTTATTTCTTTTCTCTTCTCAGTTTTCAAAAGCTCCAATTCAGCTTCAAGTTTTTTTACGCCTTCGCTAGTCATCATGTGCTTCTTAATTTCGCTCATCAGTTAACTCTCCTTTATTGTTACATATAATCGTATTATATTGACCTAATTTTGTCATATTGCCACGCACGCATTTAAGTAATTATAAATCAGCACCCACCGCATGTCAATATTTGCATACTGCTAGCCGCAGTGCAGTTTATCCCTGTATTCCAGGAGCATCTCAATTACTTTCTCGCTCCTGTCCTCATAGTTTACGGCATTTTTCATGTCCGTGCAGTTCCTGAGCCCCTTCACATACCATGCTATGTGCTTTCTCATTTCCCTTACGGCCCTGTTTTCTCCGAGACATTGGATCGCCCTTTTGTAATGCTCCAGAATCACGTCGATCCGCTCCTCGGGCGTAGGGAACCTGACCTCTTCGCCGTTGTTCAACTGCAGTATCTGCGTGAAGATCCACGGATTCCCCATGGCTCCCCTTCCTATCATCACTGCGTCGCAGCCTGTATGTTCCCTTATTCGGCCGGCATCCTCCGCAGTGAATATGTCTCCGTTGCCTATAACCGGTATTGAGACAGCCTGCTTTACGCTTCTTATGATGTTCCAATCTGCCTTCCCCGAATACATCTGGCTTCTGGTTCTTCCGTGCACTGTAACCGCATCAGCGCCGGAAGCCTCCATCACCTTTGCGAATTCGACAGCGTTGATATGGCTCTCGTCGAATCCCTTTCTGAATTTCACGGTAACAGGCTTTATTGAGGCTTTCTTGACTTCGCTTACTATCCTGCCCGCAAGCTCCGGGTTCTTCATGAGAGCCGACCCTTCTCCGTTTTTGGTTATTTTAGGAGCAGGACACCCCATGTTGATGTCGATTATGCAGATATCATCCTTGTCATTGAAATACTCTGCAGCTTCGGCCATTATTGCAGGATCGCTTCCGAATATCTGGACAGCAACAGGTTTTTCATTCTCCGAAAGTTGAAGCAGGTTCTCAGTGTTTTCATTTTTATAGTACAGACCCTTCGCGCTCACCATCTCTGTGCAAACAAGACCGCAGCCCATATCCTTACAGATGCTCCTGAAAGCAGTGTCTGTAACTCCGGCCAGAGGTGCGAGAAACGCAAGGTTTGTAAACTCCAGGTTAGCTATCTTCATATCGCCTTTTGTTCCTTATTCTTTTCGTATATTATTTTCAATCCTCTGAGCGTGAGGGATGGCTCCAATGCATCTATCTGCTTCGAATCGTCCTTGATGAGTTTTGCCATTCCGCCTGTAGCCACAACGACAGGCTCATCCTCGCCCATTTTCCTAAGCTCTTCTTTGAACTTCCTGACTATATAGTCCACCTGCCCTATATATCCGTACACGACCCCTGCCTGCATGCTGGAAACTGTATTCCTGCATATTATTGAAGGGGTTTTTACCAGCTCTATCCTCGGAAGCTTTGCGGCTCTGTAGAACAGAGCTTCAGCGGATATCTTGATGCCTGGGCAAATCGCCCCGCCAAGGTAGTCCCCTTTTGCATTGACTGCACAGAAAGTGGTTGCCGTACCGAAGTCTATTATGATCATGGTAGTTCTGTATTTTTCCAGGGCCGCAACAGCATTTACTATCCTGTCCGCTCCAACCTCCCTGGGATTGTCGTATTTTATATTTATCCCGGTTTTCACGCCGGGCCCTACTAAAACGGGTTTAGTGTTGAAATATTTTTTGATCGTATTCTCCACGGAGTGCATTATGCTTGGCACAACCGAAGATATTATGACTCCTTTTACCTCCGACGTTTCCAGTCCGTTTCTGTCGAAAAGCTCTGTGATCAGGGCGCCATATTCGTCTGAAGTCCTCTTGAGATCAGTTGACAGCCTCCAGTCCGCGATAAGCTCGTCGTCCCGGTAAACACCTAAAACTATGTTGGTGTTGCCTGCATCCATTACTAAAATCATTGTGAAATCACCACCTTTTAATTGCATACAGCTTAATAAATAATTAAAGAGCAGCTTTAGAGCTGCCCCGGATTCTGCTATATACTTGAAAATGACAATATAATTGTACCAGTATCAGTTTTTTTGTCAAGATATTTGAATTTATTTTAATTTGGCCATGAACGCTACCATGTTGATGATGAACCTGGTGTGGGTTCCTTCGCCGATCTTGCCTTTTTCATCCCAGGCATCCACCTTGAAAATAAGCTTCTTGCCGTCTATCTTTTCAAGCACGGCTTCGCACCTGACTTTCATGCCGACAGGAGTAGCTTTCAAATGCTTTATGGAAACCTCTATGCCGACGGTTGAAAAACCGTCCGGGAGACTTCCTTCAACGACATTCTTTGACGTGTTTTCCATCAAAGCAACCATATGAGGGGTAGAGAGGACATCCAGAAGCCCGGAACCGTATTTGCTTGCTGTATCGTTTTCCGTGACAACCGTCTCCGTTGTTGAATTCATTCCTTCTTTAATGTTAAATTCCATATTCTTCTCACTCCTTGAATAATGTAGTCAGACTAATGACATTATAGCACAAATGAATAAGGAGAAGCATTTAAACTTCTCCTTACATCTAGCTTGCTTGAAATAATTGTTCGAATTCCGCCGCTTCAAGCTTCTCTTTCACAAGAAGGGCTTCTGCCACTGCATGAAGCTTGGACATATTCTCAGTCAGAAGCTTCTGCGCATGGTTGTAGCCTGTGTCTATAAGGCTCTTCACCTCTTCGTCAATCTTGTATGCAACTTCTTCGCTGTAATTCTTTGTTCTTCCAAAGTCTCTTCCCATGAACACCTCATCGTGTCCTGATCCGAAGGCTATCGGTCCAATCTTTTCACTCATCCCGTAGTCCATTACCATCTTTCTTGCAATTGCTGTCGCTCTTTCTATGTCGTTCTTGGCACCAGTGCTGATATCTCCCAGCACAAGCTTCTCTGCAACCCTTCCGCCGAGAAGTCCTACTATCTCATCCTCGAGCTTCGACTTGGACATGTATGACCTGTCTTTTTCAGGAAGATGCATTGTATATCCGCCGGCCATTCCTCTTGGGATAATGCTGATCTGGTGTACAGGGTCTGCATGCGGCAGCAGCTTCATGACAACCGCATGACCTGCTTCATGGTATGCTGTGAGCTTTTTATCTTCATCATCGATAACCCTGCTCTTTTTCTCAGGCCCGGCAACAACTCTTGTAATAGCCTCCTCAAGCTCATCCATACCGATCAGCTTTTTACCTGCTCTTACAGCAAGAAGCGCTGCCTCATTCATGAGATTTTCCAGGTCTGCACCTGTAAAGCCAGGTGTTCTTTTAGCCAGTATCTCCAGATTTACACCATCTTCGAGATGCTTGTTTTTTGAGTGAACCTTGAGTATCTGCTCTCTGCCCCTTACATCCGGCGCACCAACCAGTATCTGCCTGTCAAATCTTCCCGCTCGGAGCAAGGCCGGGTCAAGTATGTCAGGCCTGTTCGTCGCAGCTATCATTATGATGCCTTCGTTCACTCCGAATCCATCCATCTCAACCAGGAGCTGGTTCAATGTCTGTTCTCTCTCGTCATGGCCGCCGCCAAGTCCTGCGCCTCTCTGTCTTCCGACAGCATCTATTTCGTCAATGAATATTATGCATGGCGAATTTTTCTTGGCCTGGTCAAAGAGATCCCTTACTCTGGACGCACCAACACCCACAAACATTTCAACAAAGTCCGAACCGGATATGCTGAAGAAAGGAACACCGGCTTCTCCCGAAATTGCCTTAGCCAAAAGGGTCTTTCCTGTTCCCGGAGGCCCTACAAGAAGAATTCCCTTAGGGATCCTGGCTCCCATATCAATGTATCTTTTAGGCTGCTTAAGGAAGTCGACAATTTCTGCCAGCTCAGCCTTCTCTTCATCTGCTCCCGCAACATCAGCGAAGGTGACCTTCTTTCCATCGGTCGGGGCCATTTTAGCACGGCTTTTACCGAAATTCATGACACCACGGTTCCCGCCGCCGCCTCCCTGGGATTGCTGCATGAACATGAACCAGAATCCAACAAGCATCAGTATCAGCAGTACTGTAGGCAGATACTGAAGCCACATAGGAACTTCTGCCGGCTTTACGTAAATCTCCTGAACACTGCCGTCACTAGGATTTTCGCTGATGAACTGGAAAAGCCTTTCTGAAGGAACTACAGTTTCATACTTTGTTCCGTCCTTAAGGGTTCCGGTAACCGTCATCTTATCCTCTGCTACCTGAAAGCTGGTTATATTCTTTTCTATCCAATTTTTCTGGAAATCATTAAAATTCAAAGCGGTCAATGTTTCGGTTGTTCTATTTAGCATTAATGCTGCTAATAATACAAAAATGAAAACCGCGACCCAGGCTGTTGCGCTCGATACTTTTTTCATTATTGTGCATCCCTCTCTTTCTAGTGTGTTTTGTAAGATTGTATCATAACCGTATTTTCTTTACAATGCAGCTGAGCAAAGCTTAGCTGTATACCTCTTCCTTAAGGATGCCTATGTACGGCAGATTCCTGTATTTTTCAGCATAATCGAGACCGTAGCCTACCAGGAAGTAGTCCGGCACTTCATAGCCGACATATTTAACCGCTATATCCACCTTTCTTCTCGAAGGCTTGTTGAGCAGGCAGGCTATGCTTATGGATGCAGGCTTTCTTCTCTTCAGGTAATCCAGAAGGTACGAAAGCGTTGTACCCGAATCTATTATATCCTCCACAATAAGGATGTCTTTGTTCTCAATTTCATAGTCGAGATCCTTGAGTATCCTTACAACTCCCGACGATTCTGTGGAGCTGCCGTAGCTCGATACAGCCATAAAGTCCATCGTGCATGGGATTGTTATCTTTCTGATGAGATCTGCCATAAAAGGGATCGATCCCTTGAGTATTCCCACCAGGACCAGTTCCTTTCCGTCGTAATCCTCGCTTATCCGCTTGCCGAGCTCTTTTACCTTCATGCCGATCTGTTCTTCGGTATATAAAAATTCCTTTATATCTCCGTCTAGCTGGGTCATTATTATTCCTCTCTTTCCACTCTTATCTTAATAATTTTCTTAGTTGATTTATCCGCCTTGCTCCTGTTGCTTGTCTTGTAGCCTACTATCCAGGCAATATGGTCGCCGAAGCAGATCAAAGGAGTCTTATCCCGCTTATCCTGAGGTACCTTCATATCTATGAATATATCCTTGAGTTTTTTGCTCCCGGCCATCCCCAGAGGATTGAATTTATCACCAGGTTTTCTGAATCTCAAAGTGATATCCCCGCAAACCCTGGAAGCATCGAAGCATTTTATGAATTCGCTGTTCTCACAGCAGCCTTCTTCAAAAGGATGCTCCTCCACCGTAACTTTAAGCCCCAGCTCTTCTATGCTGTTTACTCCGATCCCGAGTTTGAACTCCGAATCAGCTTTTACCGGCGCAGCTTCGTCCTCCCCCTGGAGGTATACGCTTATGTCTCCGTAGTTGTTGAATGCAGCCACACCGTTAGGAAGCATGAGCTTTTTGCCCGTACCGCTTCCCTGAAGCTCGATAACCTGGTATATATGCATTCTTTCAAAGTTTCTCAGATTCCCTAGAACCCTTGAAAACGCCATTCTTATAAGTCTTGTCAAAACCGCTTCATGTTCAAGAAAGGCTTCCTTTGTTATTATAACCTTAGACTCTTTGTTCTTACAATATTTTTTGTATTTTTTTTCAGTCTCCTGCTCCAGATATTCGCTGTCAACCTTTGCGCTCTGGGCCAACCTGTTCAGCACGCTGATTATATCCTTGTTGAAATTATTTTCTATATAAGGAAGCAGCTCGAGCCTGATCTTGTTCCTGGCATATATGCTTTCAAAATTCGTCTTGTCTATCCTTGGATTGATGCTGTTCCTGCTGCAGTAGTCCTCTATCTCGGCCCTCGAGCATGTCAGCAGAGGCCTTATATATACGCCGTCCCTGACAGGCTTGATGCCGGCCAGCCCTTCCAGGCCAGTGCCCCTCATAATCCTCATCATGACAGTCTCAGCCTGGTCGTTAAGGTTATGCGCAACGGCTATCTTGTCTGCAGCGTTCTCGCTCTTGAGCTTTTCGAAAAACTCATATCTTACCTCCCTGCCGGCTGTTTCATCTGAAACGTTCCTCTCGGCAGATATCCTGTGTATGTCTTCTTTTATGGAGCGGAATTCCACATCGTTCCTTCGGCAGAATTCTGCCACGTATTTTTCATCATCATCCGCATCCTTGCCCCTTAAGCCGTGATTTACATGAGCGGCAATTAGCTTGAGCGAAAACCTTTCGCGCAGTCTTAGGAGAACATGGAGAAGGCACATGGAGTCCGGCCCTCCGGAAACACCCACGATCACTTTGTCCCCATCCCGGAGCATCCTATTCGCTTCAATCGTATCAATAACTTTATCAATCAAAATCAACACTTCCTGTTACATTAATAGTTACTATATTATATCATAATCAGAACTGATAACAAAAAGAAGAAAAAAGACCAAAATATTGGTCTTTATTATATTGGTAGCGGAAATAGGACTTGAACCTACGACCCTTCGGGTATGAACCGAATGCTCTAGCCAGCTGAGCTATTCCGCCATATTAACTTGGTTGCGGGGACAGGACTTGAACCTGCGACCTTCGGGTTATGAGCCCGACGAGCTGCCAACTGCTCCACCCCGCGACATTATTTATGTGCAATATATATTTGGTGCTGAAGACCGGAATCGAACCGGTACGGGGGGTAAACCCCGCAGGATTTTAAGTCCTGTGCGTCTGCCAGTTCCGCCACTCCAGCAGTAATATCAAATGGTAGCGGAAATAGGACTTGAACCTACGACCCTTCGGGTATGAACCGAATGCTCTAGCCAGCTGAGCTATTCCGCCATGTTAAATTGGTTGCGGGGACAGGACTTGAACCTGCGACCTTCGGGTTATGAGCCCGACGAGCTGCCAACTGCTCCACCCCGCGACATTATATTGTGTAATTGGTGCTGAAGACCGGAATCGAACCGGTACGGGGGGTAAACCCCGCAGGATTTTAAGTCCTGTGCGTCTGCCAGTTCCGCCACTCCAGCAATTCCTTACTGATTGCCAATCGACAACATAGTTTATTATAATAGATAAGCCCACCCGTGTCAACAACTATTTTACCATCTCCAACAAATAAAAAAGGGCTTTGCAGCCCTAAATTTTAATTATGGGATTTAGCTCTTGCGGTATCCGCCTTTTTTTCCGTCTGTATGTTTCTTTATATCCTGGAATCTCTCTTCACTGTCTTTTAAAAACTTGCTTAACCTGTCTTCAAAATTGCCCTGAGCAGGCTTTGCCTTTTCCTTGGACCAGTCTATTTCGCTAGGCTTAACAGATTTCTTATCCTGGATAGCCTGTTTTATGGAAAGACTAATCTTTCCGTTAGCATCAATAGAAATTACTTTTACCCTTACTTTGTCCTTCTCCTTCAGGTGATCTCTTATGTTCTTAACATAAGTGTCAGAAACCTCGGATATGTGGACCAAACCTGTTTTTCCGTCAATTTCTACAAATGCGCCAAAGTTGGTGATGTTGACAACTGTCCCCTCAATTATGCTTCCTGCCTCTAAGGTCATATTTAAAAGACTCCTCCTTAAAAAAATGTTTATGTAAAATTATTTTGCACTACAATCAGTTGCTCGAGTCTATCACTGGAGTCTCCCCCGGTTTTACCAGTCCAAGCCTTTCTCTTGCGAGTTTTTCGATATAAGAATCGGATTTCGACATCTTTACCTCGTCCTTGAGTTCCTGGTTTTTATCCAGTACGCTTTGCTCTTCCTGCTCCAGCTGCTCAATCTGCCTGTTAATTGTATACATCTTAACCTGCTGTGAGATAAATATATAACATACGTTAGCAAAAATCAACAGGAAAATGATAAATTTGAATTTCTGTTTTCTCCTCATCGTTCTTACCTGTCCCTTTCACGGTAGAAGCATCGGCGCAAATCCATTCTTATATTCTATTCTAAATTGATTTCACTATTTCTTCAAGGCTTTTTTTGGTTCTTGCCCTTTACTCGGTATCCTCTTCTCCGGAAAGTATCTCATACATCGCCTGTGCATCCTCTTTCCTGACATGTTCGCTGACATTGAGGATCCTTGCCGACAGCGCCTTGCTGGCGAATCTGATCTCGATGACATCGCCCTCCTTGATGTCTGTTCCCGGCTTTGCAACCCTGCCGTTGATGCTCACCCTGCCGCTCTCACATGCTTCCTTTGCGACTGTTCTCCTCTTGATTATCCTCGATACCTTAAGGTATTTGTCCAATCTCATAATAACACCCCTAAATAAAACAAAAAACCTAGATCAATACCTAGGTTTTTTGAATGAAATTATTTGCTTACTTTATCCTTAAACTCTTTTCCGGCCTTGAATACAGGAACTGTTGATTCTGGTATATTGATCTCTTCTTTTGTTCTAGGATTTCTGCCTACTCTTGCAGCTCTCTTTCTTGTTTCAAATGTTCCAAATCCTACCAACTGAACTTTTTCACCCTTTTCCAATGTTTCTTCAACACTGTCGATAAAGGCCTTTAAAGCCGCCTCGGCATCTTTTTTTGTTAATTTGCTTTTTTCTGCCATGCTTGAAATTAAATCTGATTTGTTCACGTTTGTTACCTCCTTAAATAATGAGTATGCTTTCAGTCCGCATAATAGCTTATTCTTCACAAATTTGAAAAATCCTTCTTTTTTCCCTGAGTTTTTAGCAAATTAGCCATTTTTCTTTGTTTTTGCCTCATTCCAGAGCACATCCATCTCTTCCAGGGTCATTTCACTGAGGGTATATCCTTTTGAGACCGCCTGATCCTCGATGTACTTGAACCTGCCGATGAACTTCTCTATAGTAAAATGTAATGCATATTCCGGGTCTATGTCAAGGAACCTCGCAACATTTACTGCCGCAAAAAGCAGGTCTCCCACCTCCTCGGAGGTTTTTTCCTTCCCGCCTTCCTTGCAAGCTTCCTTGATTTCGTGGTACTCTTCAAGAACCTTATCCAATGCGCCTTCAACGCTGTCCCAGTCAAAGCCTGCTTTAGCCGCCTTCTTTTGGACCTTCTCAGCCCTTATGAGGGACGGAAGGCTCTTAGCCACATGCTTGAGTTCGTCCGTATGGGACTTGAGCCCCTGCTCTTTCCTCTTGATCTTGTCCCAGTTTACAAGGACCTCATCCGAGGTATCTGCAACAGCTTTCGCGAATACGTGAGGGTGCCTGCTGATCATCTTGAGACAGATCGTGTTTATGACATCAGTCATGTTGAAGGCTTCGTTCTCCTTGCCTATCCTTGCATGGAACACCACCTGGAAAAGGACGTCGCCAAGTTCCTCGGAAAGCATTGAGTAATCACCTTCGTCTATGGCTTCGATGACCTCGTAGCTCTCCTCCACCAGATACTTCCTCAGGGATTCGTGTGTCTGCTCCCTGTCCCAAGGGCATCCCCCTTCTTCCCTGAGTGTATCCATAACGGCCAGCAGGTCTGTGAAATCTTTTACGCTTTCAGTATCCTTCGGAATGTAGATGGATGTCAGGTAGTCTATGTCGCTCTGCCTGTCGAGCTCGAAAAGCCTGATTCTTCTCACGCTTTCCTGCCCTTCTATACCAGCTGCCCTCACAAAATATATGACACAGTCATCCTTATAGTACTCCATAAGCTTAAGCTTCACTTCGGATGCGATGTATTTGTCGTAAACCTGTGTTACGACCGTTCCGCATCTCCTGTCCATGATCTGGGAATCCAGGTCAAAGGCATCCACTATTTTCAGACCGCCAACAGGATCTATCTGCAGCGCGTCTATAAGCGCATCTATGAAGCTCACGGCTGGCAGTATTTTGTATTCTATCTTCTTCTCTTCGCACAGCCCAAGCAGCAGGCTCACGGTTTTCTCGGCCACCTGAGGGTGCCCAGGCACCGCATAGACTATGTCCTTGAATTCTTCATGCTGCTTTATAAGGTCAAGGGCAATGTTTTCATAGATATCGTCGAAGCTGTCCAAGCTTTCATATTTCTCATCGTAGGTCTCAAATTTTATGCCCCACTCCCTTAGATACTCAACCGTTGGATGTATCTCGGTCCTCAAAAAAATTTTTTCAGCGCTTTTTAATTCCTCATAGGCGCCCAAAGTGACAGCTTCTCTCGCTCCAGGCCCCAGGCCTACAATTTTTATCATGAAATCTTCTCCTTTGCTTTGGTCACTTTACATAATGTTGTCTTCGTAAGTCTTGATGTTGGCTGCGTCAGTCCACTCTGTTATCTTGTTTGTGATCGCTTCGCTCTTTGCATCATCCAGGAGCGTCTGCTTGATTTCAGCCTTGACTGTATCAAAAGCCTTAACAGGATATTCAGTTTTTTCTATGCATTTTATTATATGATAACCGAAGGTTGTCTGCACAGGCTGGGATATCTCCCCTGCCTTAAGCGCGATGGCCGCAGCCATGAAGGTTTCATCGAAGCCTGAATCCACATAGTTCACCGTTCCCAGATCTCCGCCATTTTCACTGTTGGAAGTATCTGTTGACTTTTCTTTTGCTACGGCAGCAAAATCTTCGCCTGCGTCAAGCCTTGCTTTTACAGCCTTTGCCTCATCCTCGGTTGCCAAGAGGATGTGCGCCGTGTGGATGGTGTTAGGGCTCTCTGTGTAGCTGTACGGGTTCGCATCATAGTAGTCCTGAACTTCCTGGTCCGTAACTGCAGCATCTTTCGATATCTCAGTTGTCACCTTCTCGATTATTATCTGGTCTTTTAGATACGCCTTGAAGGAGTCCGTATCGAAGCCTGAGCTGCTCAGAGCCGTCGCAAACTCATCTTCGGTTGCATAGCCGCTTTTTATCTCCTCATATTTTGCGTCAATTTCTTTCTGAACCGTTGCTTCGTCCTGTCCGATATTCAGCTCCTTAGCCTTCTGGAGAACAAGCTCCTCGGTTATCATCTGCTGAAGTATGGATGTCTTTTGAGTTTTGAGGTAACTCATCGCGTCCTCATTCGATTGGTAATCTTCTCCATAGTATGATTCTATTGTCGCAATAAGCTGGATTGTGCTTGGGTTCGCATCTAGCTCCCCCCTGGTGATCTTGACCCCGTTGACTTTTGCAACAGCGCTTTTCGCTATTGCCTCGGGAGTCTTTTCGATCATCCCGCAGGCTGTTGCGGATAACACAAAGGTTGCCAGTAATGCCGCTGTTATTAGTTTCTTAATTCTTTTCAATTCCATTCTCCTCTCTGATTTGCCCTTCTTTTGCCGGCTTGTTTTCATTCATAAATTTCAGGAATTCCATGAGGAACTCAATGAGATCTCCTTGTTTCATTGCTTTGAGCTTGCATGCGATGACAGGCTTTTCACCGTATCTGAATACAATCTGCTTGCTATACTTGTCTATGACTCTTTTGAACAGCTTCTCGTCGAGGCTGTCAGAGCCTTCGAATTTAAGAAGCACTTCATCGCCAGTTTCCTTGATCTCTTCTATACCCAGATTTTTGCCGAGACTCCTTATGTAGGCTATCTCCATAAGGTTGATTACGGATACAGGTATATCAGAGAATCTGTCCACCAGCTCCTCAGTCATTTCCATCATATCATCGAAGGAGGATATGGATGCAATCTTCTTGTATACTTCGATTTTCTGCACTTCGTCCTCTATATAGGTTTCCGGGATGAATGCATCTATCTTGATGTCTACCGTTGTTTCAACAGGCTCCTTGTCGATTTCCCCTTTGATCAGCTTGATTGTATCCTCAAGCATCCTGCAGTACAAGTCATAGCCTATGGATGCCATATGACCGTGCTGGGATGAACCCATCATGTTGCCCGCTCCCCTGATCTCAAGATCCTTCAATGCGATCTTGAAGCCGGAGCCGAGCTCAGTGAAATCCTTTATAGCCTTCAGCCTTTTCTCGGCCACTTCTGTCAATATTTTATCTTTTCTGTAGGTAAGATAGCAATAGGCAATCTTGTTGGTCCTTCCAACCCTGCCTCTCAGCTGGTACAGCTGCGAGAGCCCCATTTTATCGGCGTCGTTTATTATCATCGTGTTTACATTCTGGATGTCCATTCCGGTCTCTATGATTGTGGTTGAAACAAGGAGATCGTACTCGTGACCCATGAAATCCACTATGACCTTCTCCAGCTCCCTCTCGTTCATCTGTCCGTGGGCTGTGGCTATCCTGGCCTCCGGGACAAGCTTGGCTACATAGTTCGATATCTCCTGAATTGTTTCTACGCGGTTGTGAACGAAGTATACCTGCCCTCCCCTGTGTATCTCCCTTAGAATGGCGTCCCTTATCAGCTGGTCGTTGTATTCCACAACATAGGTCTGAACCGGCTGCCTCTCCTTGGGCGGCGTCTCTATGACGCTTATATCCCTTACCCCGACCAGCGACATATGGAGCGTCCTCGGGATAGGTGTGGCGCTAAGTGTCAGCACGTCCACATTCTTTTTTAAATTTTTTATTTTTTCCTTGTGTGTAACTCCGAACCGCTGCTCTTCATCCACGACCAGAAGTCCGAGCTCCTTGAAGGAGACGTCCTTCTGCAGTATCCTGTGGGTGCCTATCAGTATGTCCACTTCCCCCTTCTTCAGGGCTTTTACAGTCTCCTTGTGTTGCGCAGGCGTTCTGAACCTGCTCATGAGGTCGATCCTCACGGGGAAGTCGGAAAATCTCTGGACAAAGTTGCTGTAGTGCTGCTGGGCAAGTATTGTGGTTGGAACAAGCACGGCAACCTGCTTGCTGTCCATGACAGCCTTGAAGGCAGCCCTCATGGCCACCTCTGTCTTTCCGTATCCTACATCGCCGCACAGCAGCCTGTCCATCACTTTTTCGGATTCCATATCCTTCTTGATGTCCTCTATGGCACTGAGCTGGTCCTCCGTCTCGTCGTAAGGGAACTCATCCTCGAACTGCTTCTGCCAAACCGTGTCCTTCGTGAATCTGAACCCCTTTATGGAGGACCTTACGGCATAAAGCTTCACGAGATCCTCAGCGACCTCTTCGATGGATTTCCTGGCTTTTGACTTCGCTTTTGACCATTCGGAGTTGCCCAGCTTGTTTATCTTAGGGGCCTTACCTTCGCTGCCGATAAATTTCTGCACCATGTCCAGCTGCTCCACCGGTACATAAAGCGTGTCGTTTCCAGCGTAGCTGAGCTCCAGGTAATCCTTCTTGAAGCCCTGCAGCTCCAGCTGCTTTATGCCCTTGTAAACACCTATTCCGTGGTTTACGTGCACAACATAGTCTCCGGGCTTGAGCTCAGTGAAGCTCTTAATCTTGCCCGCGCCCTTCTTGGCAAATTTTCGCGCGCTCTTCCTCTTAGCCTCTCCGAAAACTTCCTTGTCGGATATCAAGCTCATCTTGAATTCAGGGAATTCAAAGCCCTTGAGCTGGCTGCCGAAGGTTATTACAACCTCACCAGGCAGGATATCATCAAAAATGTCCTTGTAGGCGCTTGTTATGCCGTTGTCGCTGAGGGTGCCGACAAGCCTTTCTCCCCTCGGCCTGGTCCCCGAAAGGATGACGGTTTTGAAGCCTTTAGACTTGTTTTCCTTTATATCCTGGATCAGCAGCTCAATTCTCCCATGATAATTCTGGAGCGACAGCTGCGAGAAGCTGACTATCGACCTGGGTTCCAGCACCCTTGCGGTTTTTGCAATCGCATCAAGCGTGATAACCTCTCTGCCCTCCAGGTCCTGAAAAATAAGAGACTTGTCCACAAGGAGCTTGTTCTGACCCGGAAGGATATTTCCCCTCTCAAGGAAACTCAGGTAGTCTTCTTCAAACTCAAAAAATACGCTGTCCAGCTTTCCTTTGCACCTCTGCGGATCATCCAGAAATATGGTGTAGTCCTGAAGGTATTCGAAGATCGTGGCTGGCTTCTCGTAAAAATATGGCAGGAAACTTTCTATCGTTTCAAAATCCCAGTTTTCTTTAAGCGCCTCCAGGTTGCTGTATGTAATCTCCTTCAGCCTTTCATAGGCTTCCTTCTTTTTGCCCTTTTTCAGTTTTTCAACAGCATCCTGCAGTTCCCTTTCTATTGCATCGTAGCCTTTTTCAATGTTTTCCTTCTTGAGTATTATCTCCTTTGCAGGGAAGATCTCGATACTCTTGATCCGTTCTATGCTTCGCTGGGATTCCGTGTTGAAGCTCCTGATGGAGTCCACTTCGTCTCCGAAAAGCTCTATCCTGTAAGGGTCCGGCGATGTAGGAGGGAAAACATCCAGTATGCCTCCCCTTAAGGAGAATTCGCCCCTGCCTTCAACCAGGTCAACACGGTTATATCCGCTCTGGACAAGCTTTACGCTAAGATCATTCAGCAGAACCGTTTCCCCTTCCTTGATCTTAAACGTGTATTCCCTGTAGAGGCCGACAGGAATATAGGTCGAAGCCAGCGCCTCGATGGACGTCACAATTATCTTTTTCCCCGGGGACAGGATTTTTCTTATTACCTTGAGCCTCTCCCAGCGGAGGTCACCGGAAATGGCTTCTATATTGTAGAACACAACTTCCTTAGACGGCAGAAAATAGACAGAGGTGGTGTAAAGCGACAGATCCTCGTATATATTCCTTGCCTCAATATCATTTTGCGCAAAAACAATAAAGGGCTTATCCAGTTCCTGAAATAACCCCCCTATGACGTATGCCCTGGAGGAGTCCGATAACCCGAACACCCCCGCCGGCACCTTTTTATTTTCAATGTTGTTCAAAATGTCTTTGAATTCCCTGCTTTCCCTTAGGGATTTCATTAGTCCTTCCAGTCTCATCGCTCTACCACCTTAAACTATTCAACCCTGAATCCATTATATTTCGCCATGGCCTCATCGGTTCCAAACTTCACAATGACACCTGCCGCAGCCGCTGCAGCCCCCATAACTTCCTCAGCCTTCTCCCTGTCATCCTTCGGGAACCTGCCGAGGACATGAGTCACCAAGTCCAGCTCTGGATGCCCGACTCCGATCTTGATTCTGGGAAAGACATCTGTAGAAAGATTCAATATGATGCTCTTTATCCCGTTGTGGCCGCCCGAGCTTCCCTGCAGCCTTATCCTCATCCTTCCAACCTCAAGGCTTGTATCATCGTAAATAACGATTATGTTCTCAGATGGAATGTTGTAGAATTTGGAGGCTTCCCTGACCGATTCACCGCTCAGGTTCATGAATGTCTTAGGCTTCAGGAGCATAACCTTTTCGCCTGCAATATTCCCCTCTCCGCATATGCCCTTGAATTTTTCCTTTGTCATGGGTATATTTGATTCCTTGCTTATCATATCCACTACATCAAACCCTACATTATGCCTTGTATTCTCATACTGTCTGCCCGGATTTCCAAGCCCTACTATTAAAAACATACGTACACTCTCCACAATTAATTTACTTATCGTTCTTTTCCTCTATATAATATACCATATCCTTAAAATAATAAAGGGGCTTAAAGCCCCTTTAGTTTTCACCCATTTCTGAAAGCGTGATATTCAATGTTATGTTTTTCCCGCCCCTCTGGACCTTGCAGGAGACCACATCCCCCACCTTGTGTTTGTCCAGTATGGCGGATATGTTTTCAAATTCCGTCACCTTCTGACCGTCCAGTTCAGTTATTATGTCTGTAGGCTTAATGCCCGCAGCGTCAGCGCCGCTTCCGGCTACAACCTCTTTTACGTAAACGCCCTCAACACTGTTGTTCCCGGCAACGACTGTAGCTCCGTAAATGCCAAGATACGGCCTCGAAACCTTTCCCGTGCTCATAAGGGAATCGATTATTGTTTTTGCCTCGTTGATGGATATGGCGAATCCCATCCCTTCAGCGTTCTCTGCGGAACCTATCTTCAGGCTGTTTATGCCTATGACTTCGCCATCCTCATTGCACAGAGCCCCTCCGCTGTTTCCGGGGTTTATTGCGGCGTCAGTCTGGAGCACCTTGTATACGGACCCTTCATACTGTATCGTCCTGTTCAGAGCGCTTATAATTCCCGCAGTCACTGTGCCGGCAAATTCCTCTCCGAGCGGATTTCCAATGGCTATTGCCAGGTCTCCCACTTTCACATCAGATGAGTCGCCGAGAGTTGCCACAGGAAGGTTCACAGCGTCCACCTTGATTACGGCCAAGTCCGACCTGGTGTCGGTGCCTACCACCTTGGCTTCCAGGGATTTCCCGCTGGACAGCTTAACGGATATGGTTGTCGCCCCTTCGATAACGTGATTGTTAGTTACAATATAACCGTTAGAATCGAAAATAATACCTGAACCACTATACGAATCACTTGTTAAAGGCGAGGTTGTATTGCCGCTGATGACTATCCCGACTACAGCAGGTCCGACGTCTTCCGCGACTTTGTTGATTGCGGTATCTGCAGCTTCTGCAGATCCACTTGAATCCGAACCGCCGCTGCTGCTGTTCTGTGATGTGCTGCTGTAGTTGTATGTCTGGGAGGCAATCTTGTTGGCCACATAAGTGCCTGAAACTCCTCCGGAAAACATAGCTATAAGAACGAATGCAATAACTTTCACAGCGCTGTCCATCTTCTTTTTTTTGTTGCAGTTTCTGATTTCTATCCTGCCGGTCTCTCCATTATCTGCATCCTGCCATTCAACATCACTGTAGGCGCTATCCGGATCATCATCGATTTTTTTATTATCTATGCCATCTGCAGCATTATCTTTAATGCTCTCATCCATAGCCTTGCCCCCTAACCCATAAAATAAAACATAATATTATTATAATGCATGGCACCTGAATAAGTGTGAACAAAATGTTAGAATTGTTTAAACCATTTTTAAAGTAAAGGTGAAAACTACTCCTTTTGGCTCCTTGTTTTCCACCCACACGTCCTCACCCAGCTGCGTAAGGATGCTCCTGACAATTGAGAGCCCGAGACCTGTGCTCACCTTTGAGGACCTCGCCTTGTCAGCCTTGTAGAATCTGTCCCATATATTTTTTATCTCGGCTTCGGGTATATGAGGGCCGTCATTGAATATGGTCACGACCGCTTTTGATCCTTTTATAACTGTTTTGATATTGATATTTCCTGAAACCGGAACGTACTTCATCGAATTGTCCAGAAGGTTTGTTATGACCTGGGTAAGCCTGTCCTTGTCTCCTGCAACCATCAGCTTCTCGCCCTGAAGCAGCACGTCCACCTTGACTTTCCTTTTCATAACCTTTGGCTCAAATCTTATAACAGTCTGCCTTATTATCTCATTTATGTCAACTTCCTCTATCCTCAGCCTGAACTGCCCCGACTCTATAGCCGACAGGTCCAGCAGATCATTCACAAGCCTCGTAAGCCTCTGGATTTCCTCATAGGCTATGGTTAAATAGTAGTTGTGTTTCTCCTTAGGCACAACGCCGTCCAGTATCCCTCCTATGAACCCTTTGATAGAAGTGATAGGCGACCTTATCTCATGGGATACGTTCGAGATAAACTCCCTCCTCTTGTTTTCAACTTCCTCCAGGGCATCCGCCATGGAATTGAAGGATTCCGCAAGCTCTCCGATTTCATCCTTTGCTTTGATGACGACCCTCTTGTCGACCTCGCCTTTAGCTATCCTGTCCGCAGCATAATTTATCTCCTGGAGAGGCTTTATGAGCACCCTCTGAGAAACAAAGTATATTACTACGCTGGACAATATTATAGCCAGCAGGGCGGACAGCCAGATGATTTCGAACACGCTTTCAAGCGGCCCCTTGATATCCGCCATGGACGTGTGCATTATGATAACGCACTGGAATGTATCGCCGTCAAAGACGGGTACTTCGAATGTATGCACCGGCATTTCGAAATAGCCGTTATAATCTCCTTTTTTCTCTATGTTGCCTCCCGCCCTAAGCTCCTCGAGCTCGGTTGTAAGCAGCTGGTTGCCTATCAGAGCCTTGTCATCTTCGCGGGATACCGCGAAAACATAGCCGTAGCTGTCCACAAGCCAAATATCGGCCGAGAGATAGCCCGCTATGCTGCCAATCGTGTCCTCCAGCTTCTCGGACGAGATATCGCCCTCAATATACTTCACAGCTGCAGGCCCAAGGAACTGTGTTTCCTTGAGCAGATCCTGCTTCCTCTGATTGAAAGAGTACGAGTCAAACCAGTAGGACAGGAAGGAAGCAACAATAACGAAGCTGACAGCTATGATCACCGAAAAAGTGACTATCAGTTTGGAAAATAAACCTTTTCTCATTTTTTACTTTACCTCGAATTTGTAACCTACTCCCCAGACGGTTTCAAGCTCCCAGTTCGCTCCGCCGTGAAGCTTTTCCCTGAGCCTCTTTATGTGGACGTCCACTGTCCTTGAATCCCCCGGATAGTCGTATCCCCAGACCTCGCACAGAAGCTGCTCCCTGGTGAACACCCTGTTTTTGTTGCTGGCAAGGAAATAGAGCAGCTCGAATTCCTTAGGCGGCATCTTGATCTCCTCGCCCTTGAAAACCACGTTATAGGAATTGATGTCTACCGTAAGGTCAGGGAATTTCAGGACCTCCTTGTCTTCGTTTTCGACATTGTACCTCCTGAGGACAGCCTTCACCCTGGCAACCATCTCCTTAGGTTCGAAAGGCTTTACAATGTAGTCGTCCGCACCCAGCTCAAGGCCCAGGACCTTATCAAAGGTCTCGCCCTTTGCAGTAAGCATTATTACCGGAATCTCGGACTGCTTCCTTATCCACTTCAGCACGTCTATTCCGTCCACGCTCGGAAGCATTATGTCAAGCAGCACCAGGTCGGGCTTGTACTGCAAAAAAAACTCCTGGGCTTCCCTCCCGTTGTGGCTTACCTTTGTGTCGTATCCCGAATTCTCAAGATACATCTTTATGACTTCGCTGATATTTTCATCGTCATCCACTATAAGAACTTTTCCGATTTTGCCTTCCATAATAACTCTCCTCTCAAGTCAAAACATATTTACATCTAATTTACCATAATTTTCAGATTTAATAAAGTTACAAATATTTTATAAAACAAAAGCATGCCCCTTTTGAGGGAGCATGCCGGCTTATTAATCTTCGAAGAGCTTGCTTACAGAAATGTCTTCATATATTCTTCTTATCGCTTCCGCAAAAACAGGCGCTACAGAAAGAACCTTGAACTTATCGCAAGCTTTTTCTTCATCAAGTTTTATTGTGTTAAGGAATACAAGTTCCTTAATTACCGAGCTTTTCAGCCTTTCCATCGCAGGCCCTGACAGTACTGCATGTGTGCAGCACGCATACACTTCCTTGGCGCCAATCTTAATGAGAGCTTCAGCTCCGTTTGTTATTGTTCCCGCAGTGTCGATCATGTCATCGACAAGTATGCATGTCTTGCCTTCTATGTCTCCTATTATGTTCATGACCTCTGACACATTCGCCTTAGGTCTTCTTTTGTCGATGATTGCGATAGGCGCCTGCAGTTTGTCTGCAAACTTTCTTGCCCTAGTAACGCTTCCGAGGTCAGGTGATACGACAACTATGTCATCCCTGTCGAGGAACCCCTTCTGGACAAAATACTTTGAAAGAATAGGCGCTCCAAGGAGGTGGTCAAGAGGAATGTCGAAATATCCCTGTATCTGAGGAGCGTGAAGGTCCATTGTAAGAACCCTGTCGGCGCCTGCCGCTGTTAGTATGTCCGCTACAAGCTTTGCAGTGATAGGATCTCTTGCCTTGGCCTTTCTGTCCTGCCTTGCGTATCCGTAGTAAGGGATAACTGCTGTTATCCTTCCTGCGGAAGCCCTCTTGAATGCATCTATCATTATGAGCAGCTCCATCAGATGGTCATTAACTGGTGCGTTTGTTGACTGCACAACAAAAACGTCAACACCTCTTACAGTTTCATTGATGTTTACCGATATTTCGCCATCGCTGAAAGTCCTTACATTTGAGTCCCCTAACGGCAACCCTAGTCTGTCAGCAATCTCTTTTGCCAGCTCAGAGTTTGAATTTCCACTGAAAATCTTGATGTTTCTTCCGTGAGTTATCATCCTTAGTCCTCCTTGTTTATTTTCTTCGAATTTTTCCTGTATACCCAGCCTTCTTTTATAACCTGCCTCGCCCTGGCTATAGCCAGCGAACCTGCAGGAACATCTTCTGTAATTGTCGAACCGGCAGCGATGTAGGTATCTTCATTCACCTTCACAGGCGATATGAGATTCGTGTTGCAGCCTATGAAGGAGTTGTCGCCCACGATGGTTTTCGTTTTGTTTGTACCGTCATAATTTACAACAACAGTTCCGCAGCCGAAATTGCAGTTCTTTCCGATTTCGGCATCCCCTATGTAGGTCAGGTGCGACACCTTTGTGCCGTCGCCTATCACAGATTTCTTTATCTCTACAAAATCACCGATCCTTGCGGACTTTCCTATGACGCTGTCGGGCCTTACATAAGCATAAGGGCCTACAGTTGTCTTTTCGCCTATCCTGCTGCTTAAGATCACTGAATTTTGGATTGTAACTTCGCTTTCGATGACACTGCTGCTGATCCTTGAGCCCGGATAGAGCATGCATTTCCCGCCGATCACCGTGTTCCCTTCAATTATATTGCCAGGGTATATTATGGTATCTGAGCCGATCTCAACGTCCACATCTATGTATGTTGATTCAGGGTCGATAAGAGTCACTCCGTTAACCATATGCTTTTCGTTAATTCTTTTTCTGAGGACTTTTTCAGCCTGGCTGAGCTGGAGCCTTGAGTTGACGCCCATAGTCTCTTCAAAAGGGATAGGCATGGCGCCTACCTTCTTGCCTTCTTCCACCAGGATTCCGATGACATCTGTCAGGTAATACTCTCCCTGCGAATTGTCGTTGCTTAGCTTGCCCAGGCTTTCGAGCAGATTCTCGATGTCGAAGCAGTACATGCCCGAGTTGATCTCTCTTACCAGAAGCTCCGAGCCGCTGCAGTCCTTGTGCTCGACAATCCTGCATACTTCTCCGCTTTCCTTTCTTATTATCCTGCCGTATCCGTCAGCACAATCAACAACCGAGGTCAGGATTGTGGCTTTGCAGCCTCCCTCATTGTGGAATTCAATGAGTTTGCTTATGCTTTCCTGCGAAATTAAAGGAGCATCACCAGTAAAAACAGCTACCGTACCTTTTTTTCCTTCGAGAAATTCAGAAGAACACATTACTGCATGCCCCGTTCCGAGCTGCTTATCCTGAAATGAGTAATGCACTCCCCTTGACTCAGTAGCCTTTTTAACTTTTTCTGCTCCTCTTCCTATAACTACATTTATATCCATTATTCCGCTTTTTCTGATTGTATCTATTACCTGGTTGACCATTTCTTTGCCGCATACCTTGTGCAGAACCTTCGGGGTCTCCGATTTCATCCTCTTACCCTCGCCGGCCGCCAATATTAAAGCATAATTTAACATTTATAACACCTCTTAACTTAAATATACCATAATATTATATTTTATATGCGCTATATTTTCAACCGTATATGACATATTTAAAAAATTTCATAATAAAAAGGAGTCGCAAAACTCCTTTCTATTAATTAATTTTTACTCTTCTGTTTTAATTTCTTCAACAGGTTCCTCAGGTTCCTCGTTTTTAACTTTTTCATACTCATCAAGAATTGACATCTGGATTTTTTCTCTAGTCTGAGTATTGATAGGGTGCGCTATGTCCTTGAATTCTCCGTCTGGAGTCTTTCTGCTTGGCATAGCAATGAAAAGACCATTCTGGCCTTCAATAACCTTGATATCATGAACAACAAATTCATTGTCAAAAGTTACTGAAACGATAGCTTTCATTTTTCCCTCTGCAGCAATTTTTCTTACCCTTACGTCTGTAATTTGCATTAAAATCCACCTCCACAAGATGCTTAGTATATATTATATTCTACTTATGTTTTATTTTTCCTTCTAAAATTGTGAAAAAATTTAAATTTTTTAAATATTTTCGCAAATCACCCTATATGAAGTCTTTTGTGGGCATGAGCACAGCATTCCCATCCTCGTCAAAGCCGTTGAAGTTGACTATGGACACATATTCCTTTATCAGTTTCTTCTGAGTGCTTACCGTATCTATGAGCACTCCTATCCCTACAAGCTGGCACTCAAATTCCCTTAGAAGGTCTATGATTCCCTTTGCAGTGCCCCCGGCTTTCATGAAATCGTCTATGAAAACGCAGTTGCTTCCCTTTTTAAGTGATTTCTTCGAAAGGGTCATGCTCTGGATCCTTCCCGTGGATCCTGAGACATAGTTGATGCTCAAGGTCGAGCCTTCAGTGATCTTTGTATCCCTTCTAACGACCACCAGCTGCACGCCGAGCAGCTTCGCCACTTCATATGCAAGCGGTATGCCCTTAGTCTCGACAGTCACAACATAGTCTACATTGTTCCCTATGAACTTCGAGGCAAGGATGATCCCTGCTGTGGAGATTATCTGCGGGTTGCACATTATGTCGGTAACGTAAAGGAAATTGCCCGGAATTACACGATCCTTGTCTGCCAGTATCCCGCAGAGCCTGTTGGCAAACTCCATGCTTTTTTCCTCTGAAAGCCCGCAGACATATTTTACACCGCCTGCCGCTCCGGATATTGTCTCAACCCCGCCCAGTTTCAGTCTGCTTAATATATCCTTTATCACGTAGAGATCCTCGCTGATTGTTGATTTTGCTGCAGAAAAGAGCTCCGTAAACGTATTCAGGTTTATTACCTTGTTGGGATTCTCTATCAACGTCTTTGTAATAATAGATATCCTTTGATTTCTTGTAAACTTATCCATTTCATCACCTGCATTCATATTAATACGAATATTCACCTGTTTTTTTTATCTATCATTCATATTTTATTCCAAAACAGAAATATTATCAAGTGCATAGATAATATGATATAATTTATTCATATGCTAATCGATAAAGGGAGCTGATATTATGTCATTCGATATTACAAAGGATAAAAGCAAAAAGGTTCATTTCATAGGGATCGGCGGAATAAGCATGAGCGGCCTTGCAGAGATACTGCTCGAGGCGGGATACAGGGTTTCCGGTTCAGACATGAAAGCCTCCTCAACAACAGACACCCTCTCCAATATGGGCGCAGAGGTATTCATAGGACATGACGAGAAAAACATTGGCGATGCCGATCTGGTGGTTTATACAGCTGCCGTTTCCAGCGACAACCCTGAGCTTCTCGGAGCAAAGAAGCTTGACATCCCTGCCATGGACAGAGCAGAGTTCCTGGGCGACCTGATGAAAGGCTACAAATACAATGTGGCTGTTGCAGGAACCCACGGAAAAACTACAACCACTTCCATGCTCTCACATATCGTCCTCAAGGCGAATCTGGATCCCACAATACTTGTAGGCGGCCAGCTGGATGTTATCCACGGAAATGTAAGGACCGGAAAGAGCCAGTACCTCATAACAGAAGCCTGCGAGTACAAAGCATCATTTTTGAAGTTCATCCCGCATGTCGGGATTATAACGAATATAGACGCCGACCATCTGGATTTTTACAAGGATATAGAGGACATCCAGAACACCTTCATGAAATTCTCAGCGCTTATACCGGTGAATGGATACCTTGTGTGCTGCGCAGAGGATGAATGGATGGACAAGGTGATGGCGGCAGCAAAGTGCACAATAATAACCTATGGCATAGACAAGGGCGACTTTACTGCGAAGAACATTGAATTCAACGAGAAGGGCTGCGCTTCCTTCACGGCATATTTCAGGGGCGACAAGTTCCTCGACGTCAGACTCAACGTTCCGGGAAGGCACAACGTGCTTAACGCCCTTGCCTCCATCGGAGCAGCCTTTGCCCTCGATGTTTCAAAGGACTGCATCTTCGAAGGCCTCGAAGAGTTCGGCGGCACGCACAGAAGATTTGAGCTGAAAGGCACTAAGGGCGGCGTCACAGTCATAGACGATTATGCCCACCACCCTACAGAGATAAGGGCAACGCTGAGCGCTGCCAGGAACTACCCTCACAAGAGGATATTCTGCGTGTTCCAGCCTCACACATTCTCAAGGACTCTGAGCCTTTTCGAGGAATTCAGCAACGCTTTTGAAGGCGTTGACGACCTGATACTAGCAGACATATACGCTGCAAGGGAAAAGGACACAGGCGTTGTCAGCTCAGCCATGCTGGCAGAGAAGATAACCGAAAAAGGCCTGAAATGTCAAAACCTGCACAGCTTCGATGAGATAGTCAGCTATCTTGAAGCCAACCTGAAGGACGGAGACGTGCTGTTCACCGTCGGGGCAGGAGACGTGTACAGGATAGGAGAAAAGTATCTGGAAAAATAATATTCCGGCCTCCATCATTAGTAAAGCCAGCAAACTTCAAAGTTTGCTGGCTTTGTTCATCTTTTCATGAAATATATTTCGGGCAGGGCCTTCCTCAGCAGCTCCTCAAGGAATTCGTTGATATCGATGCCCGCATCATTTTTATAGCTCTCCAAAGCCTCAATCAGAGCCGCATCGATCTCCAAAGCAAGTTTGCCCTTTTCTGCGGCCGCTTCCCCAGCCGACGCCAGTTCCCTGAGCTTGTCGTAAGCTTCGCTAGGGCTGTATCCCTTAACCTCCTGGAGATATGCATATGCGCCGCCGCCTTCACAGCATCCTTCCAGGCTGCCGTAGCTTTTAGTTTCCGGATTGACCAAAAAATGCCCGAAATTGCCGCATACAGGACACGGCTCAACCGTATAGAGGTTCCCGAATTCAGCCGGCTCGTAATCCTTCCTGATCAAAGCGAGAAAATCCACCTTCTGTTCCAGTTCTGCTACTGTCATTTTTATCACTCCCGATGTTTTTTTACCACATATAGATTATAACCAAAAAAACAAAAATCCTGCAACCTTTATATGGTATAATAATGCTTAATCATAATGTGGAGGAGAGATATGAATGGTAAAAGAGTATGGTGAAATCTTTAGATCAATTGTCAAATCCTTGCAGGATAATAATTTCGATAATGTAGTAAAAGAGATATTGAGCAGGCCTGGCGTTGACAGGGAAAAACTTGCCAAGGCTGTCTCGTCGCTCTGCGGGGTGGAAATCCCTTATGGCGAAAACTTCGCCTCAGACCTCAAGGCTGCCGTTTCAGGCTACAAGGCCGACCGCAGGGTTGTAACCAAGATAAGCTCCTGTCCTTCAGACTGCTGCGGAGAGGGAGGATCGCCATGCATGAGGTCATGCCCTTTCGATGCCATCATACTGGATAAAGAAAAAAACGCTACCCTGATAGATGAGAGCAGATGCACGGACTGCGGCTTCTGCGTTGATGCCTGCCCTACAGGCGCGCTGGTTGACAAGGTTGAATTCCTGCCGCTTTTCGAGATTATGAAGAGCGGTGCGCCGGTCATAGCCGCCGTTGCTCCCGCTATTTCAGGGCAGTTCGGGGACAGCGCAACCATAGACAAGCTCAGGACTGCATTCAAGGTGATGGGCTTCCAGGACATGGTCGAGGTCGCGTTCTTCGCGGACATGCTTACACTCAAGGAATCCGTGGAGTTCGACCATCTGGTCAAAAGGGAAGAGGACCTTATGATTACCTCCTGCTGCTGCCCGATGTGGGTCGGAATGCTCAAAAGGGTATACGACAATCTGGTGAAGCACGTGTCGCCTTCAGTATCACCGATGATCGCCGCCGGCAGGGTTCTCAAGAAGCTGAACCCCGACGTCAAGGTTGTTTTCATAGGGCCCTGCATAGCCAAGAAAGCCGAAGCCAAGGATAAGGACCTGGCCGGAGACATTGATTTTGTACTAACCTTCACCGAGCTTAAGGACATATTCGACTCGCTGGATATCGATCCAGCCAAGTTCGAGGAAACCCCGACCACCGATTATGCAACCAGGGGAGGCAAGCTCTATGCGCGCGCAGGTGGAGTTTCCATCGCGGTCGCTGAATCCCTGGAAAAGATCTTCCCTGAAAAATACAAACTGTTCAAAGCAGTCGCTGTCGACGGGGTCAAGGACTGCAAAGCTATACTTGACAAGGCCCAGAAAGGCGAGGTGGATGCAAACTTCATAGAGGGCATGGGCTGCATTGGCGGCTGTGTCGGAGGACCGAAGGCTATCGTCAGCAAGGAGATCGGCAAGGAAGCCGTCGACAGCTATGCCGACAAGTCAAGCACAAGGGTATCCACAGACAGCGAGTGCATAAAGGATGTCTTCCATAAGATTGGCATCTTCTCAATGGAGGACGTCAAGAAAGGCGAAAAGATAGAGATATTTGAAAGAAAATTTTAAGAGGTGACATTAAAAATTGCTAAATTTACTTAACAACATACAAGGAGCTATTTTCGATATGGACGGCACCATCATAGATTCCATGTGGGTATGGTACTCGATAAATAAGGACTACCTGTCAAAAAGGAACCTCTCGATGCCGGCTGACCTTAAGCAGAAGATCGAGACAATGACCTTCAGGGAATCTGCCCTTTACTTCAAGGACAGGTTCCAGATCGAAGACAGCGTAGAGACGATAATGGCTGAATGGAATGACATGGCCAGAAGCTCCTACAGCAGCGATGTGAAGCTGAAGCCCGGCGTATATGAATACCTGGCGAAGCTCAAGGAAAACGACATAAAGATAGGGCTTGCCACAAGCAACTATTCAAAGCTTGTTGATCTTGCGCTCAGCCAGAACAACATCAAGCACTTCTTCGATGCGATAACCACCACCGAGGAGGTCGAAAGAGAGAAGAGCTTTCCTGACATCTACCTTCTGACAGCCAAGAAGATGAACGTGGAACCCGAGAAGTGCGTTGTCTTCGAAGACATACTGCCTGCCATAAAGGGAGCAAAGCTGGCCGGCATGACTGTTGTGGGTGTCCAGGACGAATACTCCCTTGACCAGTGGGAAGCAATAATGGAATACTCCGACCACTGTATCGAAAGATATGACGAGCTACTAAACGAGATGAATGAATTAACGGCGCTGCTATAAGCTGCGCCGTTAATATTTTGATCTTTCCAGGTTATAATATGAGAACCATGTCGTACCACACCGCACCGCCGTGATTTGACTTGGACACGCCCATGTTCACGTAGCCGAAGGATTCATAATAACGGATTAGCCGCTCCTTGCAGGTTAGGATCAGTCCTATCCTGCCTGCTTCCTTTGCAGCGCTGATCATACGACTCATCAGCTTTGCGGCAATCCCCTGCCTCCTGCAGTCAGGATGGACATCCAGCCCGAATATGGCCTGGTAGCTCCCTGCCGGATTATGGCAGGAGGTCGATGCAAACATCTCATCGCTTATAACCTCGTCGTCGGTCACACATCCGTTTACAAAACCGATGATCCCTTTATCTGTTTCAGCTACAAAAAAACTGTCCGGAAATGCCTGCAGCCTCTTCAGAAATGCTTCCCTGGTCGCTGCCTCGGCCTCGGGGAAGCACACAGCCTCAAGTGCCGTTATCCCATCCAGGTCGGACAACCTTGCTTTTCTTATTTCCAAATCCCCCACTCCTTCCATCTGTTTATTATACTATACTTTTTGCCGAATGTTTGAAGTGTTATAATTGTACATATGAAGTGCCGACCAGGGCCCTCGGGAAAGGAATGTGAAATGAAAGAGATTAATACCGGCAGTGAGAAAGTGAGAATCAGGAAGGCGGATGTGTCTGACGCCGCTGCTCTTATAGAATATCTGAACATAATCGGCGGCGAATCGGATTTCATGACCTTCGGTCCCGGTGAGTTCAATCGAAGCGTGGAGGCTGAAGCGGAGTTCATTGCGGATGCTCTCAAAAAGAGGAACGCCCTTTTTCTGATCGCCGTATCAAACGGGAGAGTAGTGGGCAACCTGAACTTTTCAGGCGGACCGAGGGAAAGGAACGCCCATACAGGGGAGTTCGGTGTCAGCGTGCTCAAGGAATACTGGGGCATGGGAATCGGTGAAGATCTCATAAGCTGCCTGATAGAATGGAGCAGGAGCTCCGGGATAATACGGAAGATAAATCTTAGGGTCCGGACCGACAATTCGAGAGGCATACGCCTGTACAGAAAACTAGGTTTCGAAGAGGAAGGCACTGTCAAAAGGGATTTTCTGATAGGCGGAAAGTTCTACGACTCCCTTCTTATGGGTATTATGATAGATCGAAAGGGGTGAACGAATTGGAAAGTATGACAAGGAAGCTGGAGGATAAATCGTTCCGCATCGAGGATGTTTCGAAAATCAAGCTGGGCGAAGACGGGTACAGCGGCGAAGCCATCGACAGGCTTGGCAGATTTGAAAATATGTACTTCGACCTGATAGCGCAGCAGGTTGAAATATCGAAGGAGCTGGAAAAGCTGCGTTCGGAAGGCAAAACCAAGACAGTCCGATTCAAGCAGCTGCTGACCAACAAGCTCACAAACAGCAACATACTGGTAACCTTCGAGATGCACGGTCTTAAGTAGAGAAAACGGGGTGCGGCCAATGGCCTCACCCCATCATTTTTTCCTGCAGCATCTTTTGCAGCCGCAGCCGGAATCCTCATAGTCGCAAAGCTTATAGTCACCGCCCTGAATCTGCAGCAGTTTCCCTTCCACCAGCGACATAGCCAGTTTATTTCTTGCATCGTTGTATATCCTCTGAACAGTCGTCCTGGCCACATCCATCTTTTCCGAACACTCTTCCTGGGTCATTCCTTCAAGATCGATAAGCCTTATAGCTTCGTACTCGTCGACTGTCATGAACACTATCTCCGCATCCGGTTTCTGAAGTTTAAGAGGTCCAAACAGGTCACTCTCCGGCAGGAGGCACACCCTTCTGCATTTTCTGGGTCTTGGCATCTACTCACCCCTTAACAAATCGTTATTGACATATGTTCTTTATAGTCTTATTATAATATATATAGGACATATGTCAATAATGTCTCGGCACAAAATCATATTAAAGAATTTAATCGGAGGAATGGTTATATGAAAATCGCTTTACCTACTCGACAGGATGTCATCGACAATCATTTTGGACACTGTGAATATTACACAATCTTCACAGTTGACAATGCTGCCCGGAAAATAGTTGAACAGGAAACCCTTACAGCTCCTTCCGGCTGCGGCTGCAAATCAAACATTGCATCTGTACTCGCAGATATGGGTGTAAAAGTGATGCTTGCAGGCAACATGGGCGAAGGTGCTGTAAGGGTGCTTAACAACTCAGGCATAGAAGTACTTCGCGGCTGTTCAGGCGATGTCAAGGAAGTAGCTATAAACTGGCTCTCAGGATCACTGGCTGACTCAGGCGATTCCTGCCACGACCACGAATGCCACAGCTAAAAAACTGAATCCCGAATACTACCGAAAGCTGAAAGAATTTTATTCTTCCGGCTTTCTTTTTCATTTGGCTTGTATTCCATTCTTCTGTATACTTATATTAATGTTACACAGCAAATCAACATAATTTCGGAGGTGATTTTGATGCAGGGCATAGAGTATATCCTGAAAAACAGCGGTTTCTCATATGAACTGATTCATGACGGCAAACCCATTCGCACTGCAAAGGACGGCGCCGGCCATTACAGGATAGACATCGGCCAGATGGCTCCGGCACTTATCTTATACACCCCTGCAGGATTTTATGTGCTGGTTATATCAGGCGAGAGGGAACGGGTGGATTTCAAGGAGATTAAGAGGCTTCTGAACTGCAAGAATGTGCGGCTTGCAACAAAGGAAGAAGTGACTCTGACAACAGGATTTTCTGTGGGAAGCATCCCAATGTTCGGGATTAAGCTGCCCCATATAATTGACAACAGGCTGCTGAAATACCCTTTTGTTTACGGCGGCTCAGGAATCGAGAATACCACTCTGAAGATCGACCCGCATGCTTTATTCGAATTGAATACCGTTATAGGAACATTGGATTAATAAAAGCGGTTCCCGTTTATGGCGGAAACCGCTTTGCTTTTTAGCCCTTCTTCTTAGGATTCGGTCGGGTTGCAAAATAGAAGAAACCGCCGAAGTAGATCACGAACATGAAAATCATGGTAACAATTGCCAATGAACTCATTCTGTTTTTCCTCCTTTGTGCCGCTTTTTAAGGAACTCCTCCTGATAAGGCGCTTTAATTTTGTTTGCGATCCAGTTGTTCAACAAAAGGGTGATAATGCCCAGACCCACCCACTGCGTGATCATAGTAATCGGGCTGTACCACTCGAATGCCCACCAGTTGCTGGACCAGGATGCGCCCTGCCACAGCCACCAGCCGAACACGGTTATGAATATCACCGGGAACAGCATTACGCAGTAGTTGAACCATTTCCCTACATGAATCCAGCTGTCCTCGTTTATCATGTCTCTGATATTGTCAAGGCCCGCTCTCCAGGCAACATATGCGAACATAATACCGGAGATAAGGAGTCCGACCCCCCATACAAGATCCTGGCTGTCAAAGAAATCATAAGACAGCGCAGAAGGTATGCCGAACAGAATCAATATGATGGTTGATACGATAGCCGCTTTCTTTCTTGTGAAGCCTACGTCCTCGAAGTTCTTGCAAGTCAGCTCCACCATGGAAAGCAGGGACGCAAGAGCTGATATTGCCAATGCAAAGAAGAAAAGCGCACCGAAAAGATTTCCTCCCGGTATGGTAGGGAAAAAGGCCGCCAAATATATGAATGTAAGTCCAGTGTTGTTGGATGCCATTGCGGCGTTTGCGGCATCAACAGAAGGCGAAATGGCAAATATCAGCGGAAGCACTGCCATTGCTGCAAGCAGCGAGGATCCAGCGTCTGCAAATGCAATAACGAATGAATTTGCTCCGATATCATGATCATCGCCCATATAGTTAGCATAGGTCAGCATTAATCCCCAGCCAGCACCTACCGACCATGCGGCCTGTGTGAATGCAAACAGCCATGTATCGGGCTTCAAAAGTCCCGCCAAGCTTGGTCTGAAAAGGTATTCCATGCCCTGCCATGCTGCCGGTTTGCTCAATGACCATACCATAACCACCAGAAGGAGGATAACAATACTCGGAACGATAATCTTATTTGCCACTTCCAGACCTTTCGTCACACCCTTGTAAATAATCCATCCTGCGATACCCGCTGCTATCACGTGAAACAAAATCGTCTGTGAAGGTGTTGCAAGAAAGTTTTCCCAGAGCAATTTGGTGTCTACACCTGCTTTCAGGCCGCCTGAAGCGCCCAGCGTAAAATACTTTATGGCCCAGCCGGTAACGACTGAATAATAGAACATGATGGCCATGGAACAAAATCCGATCCAAATACCCATCCAGGTATTCTTTTTGCCTGCGAAATTCCTGAACGCTCCGTTTGTACCCAGCTTTGTCCTCTTACCCATGATCATCTCAATCATCAGAAGAGGTACCGCCCAAACGATTGTGGCAACCAGAAATGCAACGAGAAAAGCGCCTCCGTCATTGGCCGCGCATACCCGCGGGAAACGCCATATATTCCCTGCGCCAAATGCCATGCCGAGGGATACAAGCAAGAAACCTATACGACTGCTGAATTCCGTCTTATTCTCCGACATCAAACTACCTCCTTTTGAATAAAAAGCAAATTCCCACTTCGGTTTTTTTCTGAATATTCTTGTAATTAATTTTACATTAAAATATATTCCGTGGCAAATCCTATTTTTGGGGTCGGCATCAAGCTGCAGCTCGCATGAAAGCTTGATATGTTATATAATGTACTCAAGACGCAATACCAGCACTAACCATCAAAAGGAAAGGGTGAAATTATGGAGAGAACATTTGTGCTTATCAAACCGGATGCTGTGGAGAGAAGATTAATAGGTGAAATTATTTCAATTTATGAGAAAAAAGGATTTCAAATAGCAGCTTTAAAAATCATTGAGCCTTCCAAAGAAATCGCAGAAAAGCATTATGCCGAACACACGGGAAAGCCGTTTTTCAACAACCTTGTGGATTTCATTACGGGCGGCAAGGTGTGCGCTTTGATTTTGGAAGCAAACAATGCAGTCGCGATGGTGAGGAAAATGAATGGCGCTACCGATCCGGCGAATGCTGAAGCAGGCACGATCAGGGGCCGATATGCAATATCAATGTCCGAAAACGCCGTCCATGCTTCGGAATCTGTGGAGAGCGCTGAACGAGAGATAAAAATTTGGTTTCCGGAGATTCCTTAGCAGTTGATTTCAGCGGCGGATAAAAGCCTGGGATATATTTCAACAATATTTCCATCGGCTTTTTTATTTTTATTTATATTATGCGAAGGAAGGATCAAAATATGCCAGAAAAAATTTTAACCATGAAATTATTAGAGGGTCAATACGTGGTTTGCAGATTGGATAAAAACGCGTTATTCCCTGAATGGGCAAATAGCAACGACTTTTTTTCTATAACAAGGACAACAGATGAACTGTCAATAGTATGCCCTCAGGAGAACATTCCAGATGAAGTAAAGTGTGAAAAGGATTGGAGGGTTTTTAAGATCGAGGGTCCCTTGGATTTTTCGCTTATAGGAATTCTTGCTCCAATAAGCACGATATTAGCAACCGCGGGAGTAAGCATATTTGCTGTATCCACATTTGAT
>Ga0316601_100000059_pt1 | contig 38296 bp, 41 predicted proteins | sample OWC_soil_day5_no_FD_207663 | JGI IMG/M metagenome (GOLD analysis project Ga0316601, IMG submission 207663) | Wetland soil microbial communities from Old Woman Creek delta, Ohio, United States - OWC_soil_day5_noCT | ecosystem: Environmental > Terrestrial > Soil > Wetlands | place: USA: Ohio... | reverse complement strand
ACGTGGGCGGACGCGGCCCCCTGCCGCTTCCTGCGGGCCTCCAGCGCGTAGTCCGCCGTCAGGAACGCCGCAATCATCAGAGTGGCGAGTAGAACGGTCATGTCGATACCTCCTTCCTTATCCGAGGAACTGGTTTACGATCCTGCCCCACTGCGATTCGCTCAGCCGACCCCCGAACCCATCAACCGGCTCGCCGCCGTCCGTCGCGGTGAGCCCCAGGTCGGATGCGAACATCCTCTTCAGCCGCTCTCCCTCCCAGTCCAGCCAGCGCCTCGCGCTGTTGCCGTAATACAGCCCCTTGATCCCTTCGCCCGTGAGGTGCATCGAGAGGATCCACCCCTCGTTGTAGGGGTCGTGGTTGATCAGGGCCGGGTGCGCGGCGACCTTGGGGTTGATCGTATGGATCACGCCGTCCGCCGGCGCGACCATCTTGACCACCCGCTCCCCGGATTGCAGGAGGAAACAGACGCCGTTCTCTTTCACCGCCGTCCCCTCCGGAGGGACCGAGACGCGGTCGATCGGCCCGACGAGCTTCTGGGTGAAGTCGTCGACCCCCAGCCGCACCTCGTTCTCGTTGTTCTTGCCGATCGAGAGCCACACGTGCCGGGGGTGGAAGAAGCAATCCGTCTTGAGGAGGAAGCCGCGGATGTGCTCCACGTCCTTCTCGGGTGCGGTGCGTTCCTTGAAGAGGCCGCAGTCGGAGTAGCCGGGGGTGCTGCACGGGCTCTTCTGGGCGGCGCCCTTCCCCACCGGGATCTTCTTCGTGGGGTACGCCTTGCAGAAAAAGACGGTGGTCATTTCGAGAAACGGGCATTTTCCCGCACCCATGGCAGCCTCCCTTCTGGGCTAGCTCGGCCGGCACGCCGGGCGGATGATGTTGGCAAGGAGCATGGCGACGAAGACGATGGGGATGATGAGGTAGAACATGGCGTCACCTCCTCGTTTTTCTGTCTTCTTATAGAGCAACCTCCGGGCCAACGGCGGAGAACCGCCCGAGGAGTCTCCCAATGAAGCGGAACGAAAGGGGAAACTCTGACCCCGGGCACGGGACGTCATAGCGGATGATTGGCCGGCCCTGTTGAATTTCTCTACGGGTTTTCGGGCATTATTCGTTTTCGGACGGATTATCGGGGAGATAGGATGTTGAAGAATTCGCCGGTGCGGCGAGATCCTCTACATGTCTTTCACGGCAGCCCGGTCGCCTCCCCCGCACCCTCGCATCTATTTCCGCTCTCGTTTCCTTCCCGTAAAAATGAGCGGCCCCCCCGGGAATCCCCGGGGGGGCCTTGCCTGCCGTTATTCCCCCTGTGCGGGGGTCATCAAATATCGGAAGTCTTCCACTGCACGACCTCCGCTGCCTTCTGCCCGGCTTCTTCCTCCGGGAACTCGGGGTGCTCCCGCATGATCGGCATCCTGGCCACGATCCACCGGAACGCCCAGATCTCCATGCAGATGACCGCGGCGGTAACCCAGATCTCCATCCATGTGGGGTAGTACCGGTTGGCCGAGTACCACTTGAAGGCGATCACAGAGACGTTGAGGCGGTTGAGGATCACCCCGACCGCCGTGATGACGGCGGTGATCTGCACGAGGCGCACGTTGTTCCGGAGGATGGCGACCGTGAAGAGGACCATCGGGATCAGGATCCCTCCGATCATCTCCACGAGGTACCAGTACCCCATGGGGGTGGCCAGCAGGCCGAACTGCTGCCCGTGTATCAGGTCGATCATCTTGAGGAAGAAATAGGCGAAGAGCGCGCCGAGGGCGCCCTTGGCCAGCCCCAGGAGAATGTCGTCGAAGGAGGCGTGGTGGCGGGGATCGATCTGGTCCCGGAAGACCCGGTGGCTGATCGTGCTCTCCGCGATCACCATGGACATCCCCGCGAAGATGCTCGACACGAAGAACAGGAGCGGGATGTTGGTCGAGTACCACAGCGGGTGGATCTTGTTGGAGGCCATCAGGTACAGGGCACCCAGCCCCGACTGGTGGAGCGTGGAGAGCGTGATTCCGAAGATGACGGCGCCGGTGGTGCAGAGCTTGGCATACTTGCGGATCTTCGGCCAGTACAGCCACTCGGTGACCGCCGGGAAGACCTCCACGAACTGGCAGATCGTGTACAGCAGGAAGTGCCAAGCCACCAGGAACAGGACCGAGCTGTAGCCGAAGGCGTTCCCGATGATCGGGTTGATGACGTTCCAGGGCCGTCCCAGGTCCAGCAGCAGTGCGCCGGCGTAGAAGCAGTATGCAAGGAACCCGTTGAGGACGGTAGCCCGCAGGATCGGCTCGTACTTCTTGAAGTTCAGTATGTGGACGACGAAGCACAGCGTGTACGCGCCGCCGGCGAACGCCACGCCCGTCACGACGTCGAAGCCGATCCAGATTCCCCAGGGGTATTCCTGGGAGAGGTTCGTGACGGAGGCGAGCCCGAAGGCGAAGCGAATGACGATCAGCACGAGCCCGCCCGCGATGATCGCACCGCTGATGATGTTGAAGGGCGTCAGGATCTTCCCCTTGGGCTTGAGCTCCTGGAGGACGAAGCGCAGGAACCCCTTTACGGTGTCCGCTCCCGTTGGGGAGTGGGACAGGGGCAGGGCGGCGGTGTTATTCCTTTCCATGTCCGTCCTCCTTCTCGCTTTTCTGGGAGGTCAGGTAGCTCAGGCCGAACAGCAGGGTGGGCCACAAAATGAAGATGTGGGGCACGGCGTAGAGAAACCCGGAGGTCTTCTCGGGGTACGAGGCCGTCCCGACGTTGTCGCGGAGGCCGAGCTGGGCCGGTGGCACGGCCCCGATGAACATCCACGAGGTGCCGCCGGCCTCGTGCTCCCCGTAGATGTACGAATGGTACTTCCCGGGGTTCGTGGCCACCCGCTGCTTGGCGATCTCCACCAGTTTCCGGCGCGTCCCGAAGAGCGACGCCCCTGTGGGGCACGCCTCGGAGCAGGCCGGCTGCTCCCCCTTCACGACGCGGTCGTAGCAGAAGACGCACTTGCGGACGAACGGGCTGGGGCTGTCGTACTGGTACTTCGGGGCGTCGAAGGGGCAGGATAGCATGCAGAAGCGGCACCCCATGCACCGTTCCGGGTTGTATTTCACCATCCCCTCGTGCGTCTTCTCGAGCGCCTTGGTCAGGCAGGCCGTTGCGCAGGCCGGCTGCGCGCAATGCATGCACTGCTTGCGGACGAAGGCGGGCTGGCCTGGTTCCTTCCCGTTCGGAATCCTGTTGACGACGGTGAAAGCGTCCGGGGTCGTGTCCCGCATCCGGTCGAGGACCTTCTCGTCGGAGAAGGGCTCCTTCGGCGGGGGGAGCAGGTTCTGCCGGTTGCACGCCTCTTCGCAGGCACGGCAGCCGATGCACTTGGTCGTGTCGTTCAGCATCCCGTAGAACTCCCCGACGTCCTTTTCCGCCGGCTTCACCGTGGCGGCGCCCGATGGTCTGGAATTCGCTGCGAGCAGGGTGCACCCGGCCGCCCCTGCCACCTTCAGAAAGTTCCTTCGGTTCATGCTCATCGTCTGGTTCCCTCCTGTGCGGGTGTTCGATGTCTCGCCCGTTCCGGTGTTCCTTCCCTCATGCCCCGACCTCTTTTTTCAGCTCGTACTTCTTGATCTTGTTGTAGAGCGTGACCCGGTCGATCCCCAGCACCTGGGCGGACCGGATGATGTTCCACCGGTTCTCCACCAGGATCCGGAGGATGTGGTCCTTCTCGATGTCGCCCAGGGACTTGCCGTTCGTTCCTTCCTTCCGCGAGGCCGGGAGGCTGATGTCGGCTTCGGAGATCCGGGTGTCCTTGGCCACCACCATCGCCCGCTCGATGACATTGCGCAACTCCCTGGCGTTCCCCGGCCAGTCGTGCTCCATGAGGACCCGCATGGCGCCGTCGGAGACCCCTTCCACCTTCTTGTCCATCTCGATGTTGAACCGGTCGATGAAGTGCTCCACCAGCAGGGGGACGTCCTCCTTCCGCTCCCGCAACGGCGGGAGGTGGATGGAGATCACGTTCAGGCGGTAGAAGAGATCGTTTCGGAACTTCCCCTCCTCGATCGCCTTCTTGAGGTCCCGGTTCGTGGCGGCAAGGATGCGGGAGGTGATCGTGATCAGCCCCGAGCCTCCGACCCGCCGGAACTCCTTCTGCTCGAGGACGCGCAGCAGGTCCATCTGCAGCTTGAGGCTGATGTCGCCGATCTCGTCCAGGAACAGCGTGCCGTCCTGCGCCAGTTCGAGCTTTCCGCGCTTGAGCGAGTCGGCCCCGGTAAAGGCGCCCTTCTCGTAGCCGAACAGCTCGCTCTCCAACAGGGTCTCCGTCAGCGAGGCGCAGGACACCGAGATGAAGGGGGCCTCCCGCCGCAGGCTCTCCTCGTGGATCGCGCGCGCCAGAAGCTCCTTGCCCGTCCCGCTCTCGCCCTGGATCAGCACGGTGGAGTTGCTCTTGGCGACGGTCCGCACGAGGTCGAAGATCTCCAGGATCTTGTGGTTCTTGCTGATCATGTCGTGGAGCCGGTACTGCTTCTTGAGCTCCTTGCGCAGGAAGATGTTCTCCCGGACGAGCTTCTGGTGCTCGATGATCTTCCGGATCGTGATCGAGAGGTCTTCGGGGTTGAACGGCTTGACCATGTAGTCGTATGCGCCTTCCTTCATCGCCTTCACGGCCGTGTCGACCGTGGCGAACGCGGTCATGATGATGACGAGCTGGTCGGGGACCTGCCGCTTGAATTCCTCCATGAGCTGGATGCCGTCGATCCCCGGCATCTTGAGATCGACGAGGCAGAGGTCCCACTCCCGGGACGGAAAGATCTCGAGCGCCTTCGTCCCGTTCTCCGCCGCCGCTACCTCATAGCCGTCGTCGATCAGCCAGCTGCTCAGGGAATCGCGGACGATTTCCTCATCGTCGACGACGAGAATGTTCACCTTCCGGTCCATTTGGAAACCCTCCCCGGCTCGATTTTGGAGTTGAGGGCGCGCTGGCAATGCCGGCAGAAGGCCCGGCCCTTGCGGTCGACGTCGAGGATCGTGTTCGAGAGGTACATGAGGCATTCGACGAGCGAGCAGTGGATCAGGCCGAAGGTGTGGCCCAGCTCGTGGAGCGCCTCCTTGTGGAGACGTTCCCGGAAGATGTCGTCGTCCGGCTGGGCGCCGTAGAACTCCTGCCGCAGCCGCGCGAGGGAAACCAGTGCGCCGATGCCGTTCAGCTGGGCCTCCCCGTAAACGAACGTCAGGATCGGGATGCAGAGGTCCTTCTCGATCACCCCCAGGACCTTGAGGGAGTCGGGCGGGGCGCCCCGGACGAGCTCCTTCAGGATCTTGGTGGAGTGGTACTGGTTGCGTTCCGCCTCGAAGCTGTGGTCCGGGATCGGCACGTCGCCTGCGGTCTTCACGGTCACCTCAAGGGCCAACTCGACGTCCCGCGTCAGCCACGCAAGGACCGCCTCGTCGATCCCTCCGACGGGTTGGATGTAGAGGATCCCCCCGATGGCCCTCTTCCCTTCATTGGACGGGGAGGATGATGCGGATGAGCGTCCCGCTCCCCGTGTCGCTCTTTACTTCCACCTGGCCCCCGTGCCGCTTGACGATGCCGGAGACGACGGAGAGCCCCAGGCCCGTCCCCTTCTCCTTGGTCGTGTAAAAGGGGTCGAAAATCTTGGACATGATGTCCGGCGGGATCCCGACCCCGGTGTCCTCGAACTCGAGGACCGCGTTGTTGCGGTCCGGGTCCCGGAAGGTGCGGATGGTGAGCCGCCCCCCCTCCTGCATCGCTTCGGCGGCGTTGACCATGACGTTGATGAACACCTGCTTCATCTGGGAGGGGTCCGCTTCCACGTTCTGGAGCAGCTCCATCCGCTTCTCCACTTCGACGTTGTGGAGCTTGAGCTTGTTCTGCACGATGACGAGCGACTCATCGATGAGCCGGTTGATGTCGCACGGCTTCTTGCTGGGCTCCCGCTGCCGGGTGAGGTCCAGGAGGTTGTGGACGATCGCGCTGGTCCGCTCGACCTCCCGGCCCATGGTGGCCAGGTACTCCCGGAACTTCTCCACATCCCCTTCCCCGTACTGGCCCCTCTCGAGACGACGCTCCATGAGCTTGATGTAGGTGAACACCCCCGCCAGCGGGTTGTTGATCTCGTGGGCCACCGTCGCCGCGATTTTTCCGACCGCCGCGAGTTTCTCGCTCTGGAGGAGCTGCTCCTGGGCGTCCTTGAGCTCCTGCGTCCTCTCCTCGACCTTCTCCTCGAGGTTCTTGATCAGCCCGTGGATTTCCTCGTTGGCGTTCCGGAGGCTCTCCGTCATGGCGTTGAAGGATTCGGCGAGGTGCCCCATCTCGTCGTCCGTCTTCACCGGGATGACGTGGGTGAGGTCGCCGCCGGCGATCCAGTTCGTCCCCCGGACGAGCTCCTTCACGGGCCTTCCGACGAACCGCATGAAGATCGCCACGACGCTCGCCGAGACCCCCAGGATGAGCAGAAAATTGAAGAGGATCGTCTCGTTCCGGGCTTTGGCGATCTCCCGGTCCACCTCGTCGAGCGACATCGTGATGTCGATCACCCCGAGGACCTTCTGGTCGGCGGAATGAAAGTGGCAATCCGCCGTGGAGCACGCCTTTTCGGTGGTGTTGTAGAGGGGGTTGATGATCCCCAGGACCCGGTGGCCCCGGCCGGAGGAGAAGATCCGGCTGCGCGCGGAAGAGGTAAGCCGCTCGAGCGGCTTCGCCTCGGAGTGGCAGGCGTAGCAGGCCTCCGCCTTCTTGTCCACCATCGTGGAGATTTCGTTGTTGTCCGTGGAAAACAGGATGACCCCTTCCGGGTTGTAGATCCGGACCTTCTCGATCCCCTTCTGGTTCCCGATCGTCCCCATGATCCGGTAGGCCTCGTGCTTGCGGTTCTCCATCATGTCGATCTGGATGGACTTTTCGATCGTCTCGCTGAGGTGGTGGGCATTGCTCAGCATGATCATGTTGAGGCGGTCTTCCTGGAGGGAGAGGCTGATGTAGCCGAAGATGCCATTGACCAGGATGGCGGAAGCGGCCACGAACAGGACGAATTTGAGCTCGATGCTGTCAGCCCATCGCGTGGTCGCCACCCCCCTCCCTTCTGTATACTGTATACATTATACACAGTGGAAGGGGGCGATCAAGATGGGAAATCACGCGGGTGATGAAATGTTCAACGTTTAGGAAATGCTATTCCGGCTCCAAACGCGTGGCGGCCTGACCCTGTTCCACTTCCGCGAGCGCGGCGTCGATCCCGCGGAGGGCAGCCAGCGCGCCGTCGGGGATCGGCAGGTGGGGGGCGTCGATCCAGGGTTCCCGCGGGTTGACCCGGACGACGGTCACCCCCGTGCGGCGTCCGAGCCGCTCGCTCAGGTTCCGTATGGTCGGAATGGATGTGCCTGCCCCAAGTTCGACGACCGCGGTCCGATACCCCCTGCTCTCCTCCAGGAACGTCCCGAACCGGCTTTCCTGCCGGCCGGTCCGGTCGCCGATCCAGGAAAAATCGCCGAACATCAGGACGTTGGGCCTCGCCACATCGCCGCACCGGATGCAGCGGGGAACCCGCGCCGCCCGCATGGTCCCGTGGTCGACCGGAATCTCCTCGCGGTTTGGCCAGATCGCCCCGGAACAGGGCCTCAGACACTGCAGGTGGTGGATGGACCCGTGTACCTCCAGGATCCTCCGCTCGTCGAACCCGGCTTTCTGGAAATGGCCGTCCACGTTGGATGTGACGATGAAATGGTCGAGATGGAACCGATCGATCCACCGCTTGAGGATCCCGAACCCCCCGTGCGGCTCCGTATCGCGGTAGAGGTGGGTGCGGTGTCCGTAGAACCCCCACCCGAATTCCGGGTCTTCCTCGAAATGGGCCGGGTTGGCCGCCTCCACGAACGTCAGGCCAAGCCGCTCGTAGGCCGGGTACGCGTTCCAGAACCCCTTCTCGCCGCGGAAATCGGGCAGCCCGGAGTCCACCCCCATGCCGGCTCCCGACGTGACGATCAGGACCTTCGCATTCCGGATCGCGTCGGCCGCTCCCCTGTATCCCTCGACGGGCACGGGCATGGCGTCCCGATCAGGCCAGGATCTCCTCCCGCCCGCACACCTGCGGCCGCTCGGCCTCGAGATAATCCTTCGTCCGCATCCGGATCACGTCCCGGTGGGTCCCCGCAGTGAAGGCGATCTCTCCCCCCTCCAGCAGTTCGTGGGAGACGATCACGGGGACCCCGTACAGGGAGCCGAAAATCGGCATGGCCCCGAGGTCACAGTCCGGGAAGATCGGGGCGAACTCGGCCTCCGTCGCCATCCGGACCTTACGGGCCGCCAGACAGCGGCTCACCCGGCCCATGTCGACCCGCTCCGTGGCCGGCAGTACGGCCATCCAGATCTTCCCGTCCACGGACAGGAGGACGGACTTGGCGAAGGCCCGGCCGGGCACGTGGGACGCCTGGGCCACCTGTTGCGCCGTGAACGCCTCGGGGTGGGTTTCGACCCGGCAGGGGATATTCCGCGTTTCGAGGAATTGCGCCAACCGAACGGGGATCGCCATGCGCGCCTCCTGTCCCGACGCGGACCTTGCCGGCCCGCGGATTCGGGTCGCATAGGGTTTCCGGCCGGAGCCGCCCGGGTGCGGGCGGTGCCGGGAAGGAGGATGGACGACAGGTCGCCGACGGTCCCAGTATAGGCAGACCCGCCCGCCCCGGTCAAAGGGGAAGGCCGGCGGGCTTGCCCCGGGGAATCGTGAGGAACCGGGTCACGCTCTCCATCAGGGCGGGAATATCCGCTTCCGTGCCGCCACGGACCGGGATCGGCGGGAAGGCCTCGACCGACACGACCCCGGGATGGAAATGCCCCGACCCGCCGGGGGGACAGACCTCCCGGGCGCCTTCGATCCGCAGCGGGACGATCGGCAGGCCCATCCGGAGCGCGAGGTGAAATCCGCCTTTTTTCAGCGGCTGGAGCGTTCCGTCCCGGCTGACCCACCCCTCCGGGAAGATGATGACGGAACTGTTCCCGGTGAGCCCGGACGCCGCGCCGGCGAGCGCGGCCTTCGCCTGCTCCCGGTCCTCCCGGTCGACCATGATCTGCCCGAGGGACAGCAGCGCCCAGCCGAATACCGGAATCCGCGCGAACTCCCGCTTGAACACGAAATGGAGGGGGTGGGGGATGGCGGTCGCCACCGCGAGGGGGTCCGCGATGGAGGCGTGGTTGGCCATGAAGACGTACGCCTGCCGGGGGTCGATCCGTTCGAGCCCGCGGGGCACGACCCGGACCCGGAACGCGCCGAACAGGATTCTGGAGTAGATTTTCGAAAGTGTGCGGAATACCCGTCCCTTCCGGGTCATACCCGTCTGCAGGCACCCCGCGACCATGAACGGAACCCCCAGGGACAGGGTGACCGCACCGGCGAAGACCCATTGGAACACGGTCGTCGATCTCAATCCCCCCCCCCTAACGGGACACCGCTTTCATCGCCTGCTCGGGGTATCGGGTTCCCCTCGCGGCCCCCACGGGAAACGCCGCGTCAAGCCGGGCGATCTCCTCCGCCGACAGTTCGAGATCCGCGGCGGCGGCGTTTTCCTCCAGGCGGTCCACTCGCTTGGTTCCGGGGATCGGAAAGATGTCCTGACCCCTGGCGAGCAGCCACGCCAGCGCGAGTTGGGAAGACCGGCACTTCTTCCCCGCCGCGATCCCCTCGAGACGTTCCACGAGCGACAGGTTGTGGACGAGATTCTCCCCCATGAAACGCGGCGAGTTCCGGCGGTAGTCCCCCGCCGCGATGTCTTCCGGGCCCCGGAACCGGCCGCTGAATATCCCCCTGCCCAGCGGGCTGTACGCCACGAACCCGACGCCCAGTTCCCGGCAGACCGGGATCACCTCCGCCTCGGGCTCGCGTGTCCACAGCGAGTATTCCGTCTGCAACGCCGCGATCGGGTGAACGGCGCACGCCTTGCGGATCGACGCGGGAGCCGCTTCGGACAACCCCAGGAAACGGACCTTCCCCTGCCGGACGAGATCCGCCATGGCCCCCACCGTCTCCTCGATGGGGGTGGCGGGGTCGACCCTGTGCTGGTAGTACAGGTCGATGACCTCCACCCCGAGGCGGCGCAGGCTGGCTTCGCAGCTGGAACGGACGTAATCCGGCTTGCCGTTTACCCCCAGCCAGCTTCCGTCCACCCCGCGCACATTCCCGAATTTCGTCGCCACAACCGCATCTCCCCGCCGGTCCCGGATCGCCTTGCCCACCAGTTCCTCGTTGCGCCCGAGTCCGTACACGTCCGCCGTGTCGAGAAAGTTCATCCCCATGTCCATGGCGCGGTGGATCGTCCGGATCGACTCCCCCTCGTCCGCCGGGCCGTAGAATTCCGACATCCCCATGCACCCCAGGCCCATCCTGGACACCACGAGACGGCTTTTTCCCATAGGCCCCTGTATCATCGCCGGTCCCTCCTGTCGCCGGTCCCGCTTTCCGCCGGCTCCGGATTCCGTCCTTTCCTGGAAGTATACGATACCCGGCGTGTTTCCAGGACGGGTTGCGTCGTGCCCGGGAGTCTCCGGCTATGTTATAAATCCCGTGCACGCAGTTCCATCTTGCCGGAGGAAGCGGGAGAGATGGTCGAAACGATCTCCGCGGGCGGCCGCCGCATCGAGGTCGCCTGGCACGGACCCGCCCCGGGCGACGCTCCCACACTCGTCTTCCTGCACGACGGGATCGGATGCGCAGCGACCTGGCGCGGATTTCCCGCGGATCTCGCCCGGGAGGCCGGATGCGGCGCCCTCGTCTACAGCCGCATCGGGTACGGCGGTTCCGACCCCGTCCCCCTTCCGAGGCCTCTCACCTACATGCACGAGGAAGGGTACACCGGACTTCCCGAGGTTCTCGACGCCGCGGGGGTCCGCACGGCGTATCTCGTCGGGCACAGCGACGGCGGATCCATCGCGCTGCTGCACGCCTCGACGCCGCGGGCCGTGCCGCGGGTGCGCGGACTGCTGCTCGAGGCGCCGCACGTCTTCTGCGAGGAGATCACCGTGCGCGCCATCGGGCAGGCGCGCGAGGAATACCTGCACGGCGACCTGCGCGGGAGGCTGGCGAGGTACCACGGGCCGAACGTGGAGTGCGCCTTCTGGGGCTGGAACCGGGCCTGGCTGGATCCCGGATTCCGCGCATGGAACATCGAGGATCGCCTGCCCGCCGTCACCGTCCCCGTACTTGTGGTCCAGGGAACCGACGACCCGTACGGAACCCTCCTTCAGGTGGAGTCGATCGAGCGCGGGTGCGGCGGCCCGGTCCGCCGATGCGTGTTCGCGCTGTGCGGGCACAGCCCGCACCGGGACCAGCCGGAAGGGGTCCTTCTGGCGATGGCGGCATTCCTCCGCGAACTCCGGGGAGGTTAATCGACCGGGCAGGCCATCCCCTGTGCTTCCCGGTTTCCCCGTCGCGCCTCGAACCCGCGGACGGTCTCCCAGAGACGCCTTCCGCCGGGTCCCGACAAGCCGAGGGTGCCCCATTCCTCACGCAGCTGGCGGAGGTCGCCGTACCCCGCTACGTAGCCGTTGATCCGTGCAGCCGCCGTCGAGTCGACCAGGTCCGCTTCCTTCGGGTAGATCGCCAGGATCTCTCGCGCCAGTTCCTCGTTTCCCCGAAGCGCGTATTTCTGGTGGTACCCTTCCGCGCGGTAAAACGGGCTGGCGGGCAGGATCCCGGTGTGGACCGTCCCGCGGATCCTTGCGGATTCCCGGTCCCGCGTCCGAACCGCCTCCCGCCTCTGTCCCTCGTCGTGAAAGAAGACCGCGGCCCTGTATTGCCGGCTCCGGGGAAGCTGCCGGAGACCGTGGGCCAACCAGAAGACATCCAGCAACTGCGCGTATGTGATCCTGGACGGATCGTAATCGACCTGGATCGACTCGGTGTGGTCCCCGAGGCCATGGTACGTCGGTGCCGCGGTGGTACCTCCCGTGTACCCGACCCGGGTGCGGACGACTCCGGGGAGACTCCCGAACCGGGAGTCCGGCCCCCAGAATCACCCCAGTGCGAACGTCGCCGTCTCCGTCCGCGCGGGGATCCGCCGGTCGATGTCCGGCAGGGCCGGTCGGATCGCTCCCGGCGTGTCGTTGAATCCGGTCATGGAATCCCTCCCCGTCCCGACGTCCCGCGGGCTCGCGACGGCCACGGCAGCGAGGAGCGCCATGACCGCCACCGCGATACCCGCCGTTTCCCGGCATCTCATTGAATCCGTTCCTCGCTCCACACCCCCGTCACGACTTCTTCCCCTTGCCCTCATCGCCTGGCGGCGGGCCTACCGGGACGAAGTCCAGGGACGCGGAGTTCATGCAGTACCGCAAACCCGTTGGTTTCGGCCCGTCGGGGAAGACGTGCCCGAGGTGGGAGTCGCACCGGCTGCACAGCACCTCGGTCCGCCGCGAGAAGAAACTGTTGTCCTCCTCGGTCCGGACGTTCTCCGGCGCGACGGGGGCGTAGAAACTCGGCCACCCCGTCCCCGAATCGAACTGGGTGCCCGAGGAGAACAGGTCGTTTCCGCAGCAGACGCACCGGTACACGCCCGTTCCGTGTTCGTTCCAGTATTTCCCCGTGAAGGCCCTCTCGGTTCCCTTCTTCCGGGTCACCTGGTACTGCTCCGGGGTGAGGATCTTCCTCCATTCGGCGTCGCTCTTGACCACCCTGTCCGCCACGATGTACCCCCCTTTCTCGACGGAATAGACCTTCACGGTGCGCGATTCCCCCGGACCGCCGGGTTTCCCGGTCTGCTGGCCGGCCGCGGACCCGCCCGGAACCGCGGCGCTCCCGACCAGGAGCCAGCCTGCAGCCGCCAGCCCGTACCGGAGGAACTCCCCCCTTCCCATCGGATAATCCCAGATCGTCTTCATCCCCTTCACCCTCCATTGAGGCGTTGTGCGCATCTTCTGCAATTTTAGTCGAGGGATCGCCCGGGACCTTACAGGGAGAAGAAAATCACGGACTACCGCGCGACCACGCTCACCCCGCCGCACGTGACGTTTTTTGTCACTAACTCGTGGGCATTCCTGGTTCCCGCCGCATATTGTCACCCCGCCCTCCGACAATTCCAGGCAACGTGTTGATATTATTATCATTATAAATACAGAGACCCTTGGCATGCATTTTTCATGTACAAGGGCAGGTGGGGAAACTTTCGGGCAAGGAGAACCGCATGCTGACTTCAAGGACAAGGAAAGGGACGATGCAAACGCTGCTCTTCGCGATCTTCCTGCTTGCGTTGCCCGCCGCGGGGTGGAGCCTCCCCTACGACGTGCAGGACACCATCGGCGTGGTCCGGAACTCCACGGGCACTGCGACCGTCACCCGCGGGGATCAGGCCCTGCCGGCCGCCCCCGGGACAAAGCTTCAGGCCGGCGACACCCTGAGCACCGGGTTCGACGGATCGATGGGCATCATCCTCCGGGACAATTCGACCCTGTCCCTCGGACCCGGGAGCAGCCTCGTCATCCGGAGCTTCCTCTACTCGCCTCGCGAGGGGAAGCTGGGCCTGCTGGCCCGCATCTCCAGCGGGACCATGGCCTACATCTCCGGCCTCATCGGGAAGCTGGCGCCACAGTCGGTGCGTTTCGACACGCCGGTGGCCACCATCGGGATACGGGGAACGTACTTCGCGGTGATCGTGGGGGAACCGGGGTCGCGGTAGGGGGGAACGGCTCTTACCCGGGGTGGTTCACAGCAATTCCCGCACCTTTTTCAGCACGGCGATGTTCTGGGAATGCCCCGTCATGTTCGCGACCACCCTCGCCTGCAAACGGCGGCCGAGCAGATACAGGTCGCCGATGGCGTCCAGGATCTTGTGGCGCACCGGTTCGTCCGGGAACCGGAGGGCGTCGTTGATCGGCCCGTCCTCCCCGAACAGCACGAAGTTGTCGAATCGGCCGCCCAGGGCCAACCCCTGCTTCTGCAGCATCCCGATATCCCTCGCGAACCCGAAGGTCCGCGCCGGGGCGATCTCCTTCCGGTAGGCCGCAGGGTCGTCGAGGCGGAACACGAAGCGCTGCCTGCCGACCGGCGCCGGGTAATCGAGGGTGTAATCGATCTCGAAACCGTCGCACGGCGTAAGGAGGATCGACGCCTTTCCCGCATCGACCCGGAGAGGCTCCTTCACCACGATCTGGTGCCACTCCCCGGCCTGGTTCTCGAAGCCGACCTCCTCGAACAGGGAGCAGAACTCCACGGACGATCCGTCCAGGACGGGGACCTCGCCGTTGCACTTGATGAGGAGATTGCTGACCCCGTAGGCGTTGAGCGCGGACATGACGTGCTCGATGGTCGCGACCTGCGTGCTTCCGAGGCGGATCGTCGTGGCGTACCCTGTCGACCCGACGTAATCCAGGTGCGCCGGAACCGACGGGTGGTCGGAGACACCCACGAAGTGGATTCCCGAGCCGGGACCCAGCGGTTCGAGAATCAGGCCGCTTTTCTTCCCGGAGTGCAGCCCCTGGCCGTACATCACCGCGCTGCGGGCGAGCGTCCGTTGCGGCATGAGGGCGCCGCGCAACGTCTGTTTCTCGAACGCCACGGGATGCAGTTTCGTGGCGCCCCCCGCCTGCCGAACCTCCGTCGGGGAGGCAGCTCCATCCCCTTCCGGGCCGACCGGAACGCCTTCCTGGATCCCGAGGGCCCGGCGGATCGCGCCCAGCACGAGTTCGAGCTCCAGCGGCTTCTCGATGAAATCGGAGGCGCCGACCTTCGTCGCCTTGATGGCGGTGGAAATGGTCGCGTGCCCGCTCATCATGATCACCGGCGTAGCGGGCTGCACTTCCTTGATGCGCCGGAGCGTCTCGATCCCGTCCATTCCCGGCATCCAGATGTCGAGGAGCACGAGGGACGGCTGCAGGGACCGGAGCTGGGAGAGCGCATCGGCGCCGTCGGCGGCGAGCGCGCAGGTATAGCCCTCGTCGCTCAGCACCCCCTCGAGCGATTTCCGGATGCTGGCCTCGTCGTCGACGATCAGGATCGGCCCGGGTTGCGGCATGGGGGACCCCCTGGTTGTGGGCTACCGATCCGTCAAATATACCGCTAGTAGGAGCGGCTGTCGAATACCCGTCGGGTCTTTCTCTCCGAACGCGGCAGGGACCCGTATGGGAGTATTTCCACCTGGCACGAAACCATGAGGTTGTGCTTGATCCCGCTGGCGATCTCCCTGGCCATGGCGTCTTCCGCGGACTCCCCGACGGCGCCCGCGCGCTCCACCTTGAGGATCATGTGATCCTTCCCGTCCTCCCGCCGTTCGAAGTGGGCCTGGTACTCGCTGCCGGCGCCGCCCACCCGCGACAGCACCTCGTCCACCTGTCCGGGGTAGATGTTCACTCCCCGGAAGACGATCATGTCGTCGGAGCGCCCGAGGATCCGGTCGTGCCGCGGCAGGATGCACCCGCACGGGCACTCCCCCCCGATGAGGCGTGTCAGGTCGCGCGAACGGTACCGGATGAGCGGGGCCGCTTCCTTGCCGAGGGTGGTGTACACCATTTCCCCGACCTCGCCCGGGGCCACCGGTTCCAAGGTGTCCGGGTCGAGCAGCTCCAGGATGTAGTAGTCCGCCCAGTAGTGGATCCCGGACTCGTGCCGGCAGGAGAGACCCGTCCCCGGCCCGTACACCTCGGTGAGCCCCGGGATGTCGTAGACCTCCTTCACGCCCAGCAGATCCCTGATGGTCGCGATCATGGCGTCGCTGACGCGCTCCGCCCCCAGTATCACCTTCCGCAGCGAAAGCCGGTCCCGGATCCCGCGCGCGTGTACCTCCTCCGCCAGGAGCAGTCCCATCGAGGCGGTGCAGCAGATGACGGTCGTCTGGAGGTCCAGGAGGAACGTGCACTGGAGGTCGAGGTTCCCCGGACCCGACGGGATGGCCATCGCCCCGAACTTCTCCGCGCCCAGCTGGAACCCCGCCCCGGCCGTCCAGAGGCCGTACCCCACGCAGATCTGGACCCGGTCCTCCCGGGAAAGCCCCGCCATCTCGTAGCACCGGGCGAACATGCAGAGCCAGTCGTCGATGTCCTTCTGCGTGTAGCACAGGATCTTCCGCTTTCCCGTCGTTCCGGAGGACGAGTGGACCCGCACGATCTCCCGGGAGTCGACCGAGAGAAGGGGAAACGGGTAGCCGTCGCGGAGGTCCTCCGCGGTGGTGAAGGGCAGCCTCGAAAGGTCGTCCATCGACCGGATGTCTTCCGGCCGCACGCCCGCGGCCTCCATCCGGTCCCGGTAAAACGGGGAGTTGCGGAATGCGTGGGACACCGTCCACTGCAACCCGTTCCGCTGGAGATGGGGCAGATCCGCGGGCGAGCGGTATTTCGGCGGGAACCGGATCAGCATCGGGGATTACCTTACCGCTTGCCGAGGGACATTCCAAGGTCCAGCGCTTCGAGGGAGGCCGCGAGGAGTGCCCGCCTCCCTTCGAACCGCCGTGCGATCGCCTCCCGCAGCTCCTGCGCGGTGCAGAATACCTTCCCGCCGTCGTCCGCCGCGCCCAGCCGGGCGAGGGCGAACCCGAGGAGCACCAGGTTCGCACCCTGGGGGTTCCCGGCCCGTTGCGCGATTCCCTCGGAGTCGACCGCGTGGACCGGGAAGGGGAATTTCCCCCCCGGCGCCTCCCTGGCGCACACCACCGCCCATCCTCCCGGGCTCAGGAACCTGCAGTGCGCCGTGAGGTTCTCCTCCCGGAGGACGATGAGTCCGTCGGCATGGCCCTCGCGGATCAGGGGGCTTTGGAAATCGCCCGCCTTGAGGTGGGAAACGACGACCCCGCCCCGCTGCGCCATCCCGTGCGTCTCGGAGGTGAGAACGTTCAGGCCACGGCCGATCGCCACGTCCGCGAGGAGACGGGTGACGAACAGCACCCCCTGCCCGCCCACGCCGCTCACGAGGATCTGCGCCCGCACCGGTGTCCCGTTCCGCGCCGGGCCCTCCGTCGTCACGCTCCGTCCCCCCCCTCCCCCTCTTCCGCCCGGATCGCTTCGAGGGGGCACACGTGGATGCAGACTCCGCACCCGGTGCACAGGAGGCCGTCGATGACGACGCGTTGCCCCGCCTCGTCGTAGAGGAGCGCCGGGCACTCGAACTGCGTCGTGCAGTGCCGGCAGCCGGTGCAGTCGTCGGTGATCGTGACCCTCACCGGCACGGGCAGCCGGATCGCGTGGCTCCTGTCCATCACGCACGGTTCCCTCGCGATGACCACCGCCGGCCCCCCCCCGCGGCTGTATGCGAGGGCTTCCTCGAGCAGTGCAACGAACTCTGTCAGGCGGCTGGGTTTCCCGACCCTGCAGAATCCCACGCCGCAGGCGCGCACCAGCGCCTCCATGTCCGCGGCGCCCCTTGGCTCCCCCGATGCCCCGCTGCCCGTCGCGGCCGTCGGCTGGAACCCCGTCATCGCCGTCGTGGAGTTGTCCAGGATCACCAGGACGAACCGCGCCCCCTGCACCACGGCGTCGATCAGGGGCGGTATGCCCGCGTGGTAGAACGTGGAGTCCCCGATCGTAGCCACGATGTCCACGGTCTTTCCCGCGAGACGATGCGCCTGGTAGAAGCCCGCCGCCTGGCTGACCGCGGCCCCCATGCACAGGACCGTGTCGACGACGCCGAGATTCAGGCCCAGCGTGTAGCACCCGATGTCGCTCGGGTAGATCCCCCCGGGTGCGGCCTTCCGGATGGCGTAGAAGCTCGCGCGGTGGGAACAACCGGCGCAGAGGGTGGGTCGCCTCCCCCCCTTTGCCGGCGCCGGTTCTCCCTCCCCGCCGGCCTCGCCTCCCGCAAACCGCGCGATGATCCGCTCCACGGCATCCGGCAGCAGCTCCCCCACCTCTGGCACCGCGCCGGTCGCCTTCCCGCGCACGCGCATCCGGTCGAGGAACTGCATCTCGATGACCCCTGCCGTCTCCTCGAGCACGAGGATCTCCTCGTAGCTCTCGCGCATGCGGGAGATGAACGCGGTATGGAGGGGGTACGGCTGAACCACCTGGTAGAACGGCACGCTTCGCCACAGTTCGGAACCGGCGAGGATTTCCCTGGCGTGCGACGCCGCGACCCCGCAGGCGACCACCGCCCGAAGGCCCGCCGCACCGGGATTCAGGCGGACCGGCGCGGTCGGCTCCCACCGGGCGATCGCGTCGAGCTTGCCGGCCAGTTCCCGGTGCAACTCCAGGCGGAAGCCGGGTGTCGCAGCCCACCGGTCGGGATTCTTCCGGAATTCGACCTCCGTCCGGGCCGGCAGGACCTCGCCGGGCAGTATGTCCTGGCAGGCGTGGCACACCCGGGTGGTGGGCCGCAGCATCACCGGGATCCCGAACCTCTCGGAGAGCTCGTATCCCCTCGCGACCAGTTCCATGGCGTGCGCGGGCGAGTCCGGGTCCAGGACGGGAACCTTGGCCATCATGGCCATCAGCCGGCTGTCCTGTTCGGTCTGCGAGGAGTGGGGCCCGGGATCGTCCGCGCTGATAACGAGGAAGCCGCCCGAAACCCCGGTGTAGGCGGCGCTCATCAGCGGATCGGATGCGACGTTCAGCCCCACCTGCTTCATGCTGACCGCGGTGCGCAGTCCCGTCAGGCTCCCCGTGTAGGCGATCTCGAACGCCACCTTCTCGTTGATCGCCCACTCCGCGTACATGGGCACGCCGCGCTCCTTCCCCAGCCTCGCCACGGAGGAAAGGATTTCCGAAGCCGGCGTTCCGGGGTAGGAGGATGCGACCCTGCACCCGTTCTCGAGCAGGGCGAGCGCCATCGCCTCGTTCCCGAGCATGAGGATCCTGCGCTTCACGGGAGACACCGCGGCCGCTACTTCACGAGGTCGGACAGGACCAGCACGGTCCAGTACGGCGAGATCATGAGGATGATGATGGATACGATGTAGGACGGCATGTAGTAGAAGCTGCCGCGGAACACGGTTCCCAGGGGGATGCCGGACATGCCGGACACGACGTAGCAGCAGATGCCGATGGGCGGCATGATGGAACCCATTGTCGTGACGATCGTGATCACCTGGCCGAACCAGACCGGGTCGTACCCCAGCTGGATGACCAGGGGGTAGAAGATCGGAAGCGAGACGAGCAGGAACGCGAGGGCGTCCATGACGCATCCGCCGACGATGTAGCAGAGCAGGATCACCCAGAGCACCATCCATCGGGGGAGCGCGAGCGCCTGGATCCACCCGGCGGCCTCGAACGGGAGCCGGGTGATCGTCAGGAACCGGGCGAAGATCACCGCCCCCGCGACGATCATGAAGACCATGCAGGAGATGCGCAGGGTGTCGGTCATAGAGTCGAGGAATTTCCTCCAGGTCAGCCTGCGCCGGGCGAGGCAGATGGCGAACCCCAGGAAGCAGCTGACGGCGGCGGCTTCCGTGGCGGTCACGACGCCCGTGAACAGGGCGTACATGATGATCCCGAAGAGCACGAGGATGTCGATCGCCTCGGGAAGCGCACGGATCCGTTCCTTCCACGTGAACCGCGGCCCGGCGGCTCCCCAGTCCGGGTGCACCCGGCAGATCCAGACCACCGTCCCCAGGATGGCGACGGTCAGGACGGCGCTGGGGATGATGTTGCCGAAGAACAGCTTGCCGATGGACTGTCCGGTGTAGAGACCGTACACCACGAGCACGATGGATGGCGGGATGAGGACCCCCAGCGTCGCCCCCGCGGCGACCGAGCCGGCGTTCAGCATCGGGTGGTACCGGTACTCCTTCATGGCGGGGATCGCGACGGCGCTCATCGTCGCCGCCGTGGCCGTGTTGGAGCCGGAGATGGCGGAGAACGCAGCCGAGGCCATGATCGTCGTCATGGCGAGCCCGCCGCGGAAATGCCCGAACCACTTGTAGGTCGCGTCGTAGAGGCCGGTGTTGTACCCGGCGTAGTGGACGATCTCCCCGACCAGGATGAACAGGGGGATCACCGTCAGCCCGTAGCTGGAGAAGATGTTCCACATTTCGGTGCCGACGATCCCGAAGGCTGCCTCCACGGAGGTCACGAGGGCGATCCCGGCGAAGCCGACCAGGGCCATGGTGAACGCCGCGGGGATCCGCAGGGAGAACAGGATGACGAACATCGCGGCGATCCCGAGCACGCCGATCACGGGTCCGCTCACGGTCTCTCCCCGCCCGGCCAGACGGTTTCCACCAGGTCGAGCAGGATCGTCAGCGCGAGGACGGCGAATCCCAGGCAGACCCCGAACACGAACGGGTAGTAGGCGATCCGGAGCGTTTCGGAGAGCTCGCCCGTCGCGAGCAGCCTCATCCCGTACACGAAGGTCTGCCACGAGACGATGGAGAACAGGACGAACATGATGGCGTAGCTCACCCGGTCGAGTGCCCGCTTCACGGGGACGGGGAACCGGTCGGAGAGGATGTCCACGACGATGTGGTCCTTGCGTTTCTGGGTGAATCCGAGGGCGCCGGCGGTCACTATCGCACCGAGGAAGGATACGATCTCGTACGCCCCGCCCACCGGGACCCGGAGGATCCGCAGGGCGACGTTGGCGGTCGCCAGGAGCGTGAGCGCCAGGAGGGACACGCCCCCAGCGACCATCAGGATCTTCCGCAGTCCTGCGGAAAACCGTTCCAGGCCCATCGCGGGTGCCGGCTACTTGTATTGCTGCTCGTACTTCTTCTTCAGCGCGAGGGCGTCGGCGACGATCTGTTCGGCGGGTAGGCCGAGCGCCGCGACCCGCTTCACGTATTCGTCCACCATCGGCTTGAGCCGGTTCCTCACCGCCTCGGCGTCCGTCGCCGGCAGGGTGAACACCTGGTGGTTGTAGTTCTTCCTGGACCAGTCCAGGGCCTCCGTCACGTGGGCGTCCACGTAGCTCCCCGTCCACAGCGCCTGTTCCCGGCGCATGTCGTCGAGCACCCTCCTCACGTCCGCGGGAAGGGAGTCCCACTTCTCCCGGTTCATCACGACCGCGAACGTGACGACGGGAAGGTTCGCGATGGTGGCATACGGCGTGTACGCCGCGAACTTGAAGTCCTGGAGGATCTCCATCGAGGAAACCATCCCCTTGACGACCCCCTTCTGGATCGCCTCGGGGGTCTCCGACTGGGGCATGGCCACCGGGACGCCGCCCAGGCGTTTGACGACCTCGGCGCTCGTACCCGCGACCCGGAGTTCCATCCCCTTCAGGTCGGCGAGCGATCTCACCGGAGCCTTCGTCATGAAGTTGGTCGGGGGGCAGGTGAACAGGGTGAGGATCTTCACCTTCTCGAACTCCTTCGGCTGGTACTTCTCGATCAGGTCGTAGAGCGTCAGGCTTGCCACCTTCGCGCTCGTGAAACCCAGCGGCAGGTCGACTGCCTCCGACACCGGGAACCGTCCCGGCTGGTAGCTCATGGCGAAGTTACCGATGTCCGCGAGTCCCGAGATCACTCCGTCCAGGATGTTCTTTGCGGCAAGGAGCGTCCCGCCGGGAAAGGTCTGCACCTTCACCTTGCCGCCCGTGCGTTTTTCGACCTCTTTCGCCCAGTGCTCCATCTGGACGCAGGGGAACGTCGCGGCAGGGGGGAAGTTGGCGTAGGTGAGCCGGATCGCTGCGTCCGCGCGGGCCGCCGACGGCGCCGACAGCATCATCCCCAGAACAAGCGTCACTCCCGCGCATAGGGCCTTTATCGCGTTCATTCCGATCTCCTTGGACCACTCCGAACGCCGGACGGGACTCCACCTGGGAGGGAACAGGGACGCTGCGGAGTGTATTTGTCCGTACAGGACCCGAAAATTATTGCTGTTTCCGGCGCGGTTTGCAAGGCAAAGCGTTGTTTGGAAACAGGCACGTCGCGGAGCGGGCCGTTCCGGCTATTCCGTGGAGGCGGTGCCTCCGGGGGTCTTCATCGCGGCCCGGGCGGCGTGCCAGGCCAGCGTGGCGCATTTGACCCGGGCGGGGAACTCCCGTACCCCGGAGAACGCCTCCAGCTTGCCCAGACCGGTACGGGCGGCGGATCCTGTCCCGGCGACGAGGGCGTGAAACCCCCCGAAAATGGAGTCCGCCTCCAGCTCGGTCTTCCCTAGCAGCGACTCCGTCATGAGGGAGGCGGAAGCGGTGGAAATGGCGCAACCGGATCCGACGAACCCGATGTCCCGGATGACGCCCCCCTCCACCTTCATGTAAACGGTCAGGCGGTCGCCGCACAACGGGTTGTTCCCCTCCGCCGTCCTGTTGGCGTCCGGGAGAGTGTGAAAGTTCCGCGGGCGCCGGTTGTGGTCGACGATGATCTCCTGGTACAGGGAACGGAGGTCCGGCATCAGGCGAACACCTCCCTCGCCGTCCGTATCCCCCGGACGAGGGACTCCACGTCGGTATGGGTATTGTAGAGGCCGAACGAGGCTCGCGCGGTGGCGGGCAGCCCCAGGGCGTCCATCAGCGGCATGGCGCAGTGGTGACCCGCGCGAATGGCGACCCCTTCGTGGTCCAGGATGGTGGCCAGGTCGTGGGGGTGCACCCCTTCCAAGGTGAACGACAGGATTGCCGCCTTCTTCGGGGCGGTCCCCACGATCCGGACCCCGGGAATGTCCCCGACCGCGTCCGCGGCGCAGTCGAGCAGATCCCGCTCGTGGGCGGCCACGGCCTCCCGCCCGATCCCGTCGAGGTAGTCGAGGGCCGCGTGAAGACCGACCGCGCCGGCGATGTCCGGCGTTCCGGCCTCGAACTTGTGGGGGATCCCGTTGTAGGTGGTCTTCTCGAACGTCACCCGCAGGATCATGTCCCCGCCTCCCTGCCATGGGGGCATGGCCTCCAGGTGCTCCGCCCTGCCGTAGAGCGCGCCGATCCCGGTGGGGCCGTACACCTTGTGGCCCGAAAAGACGTAGAAGTCGCAACCGAGCTCCTGGACGTCGACCTTCATGTGGGGGACGGCCTGCGCCCCGTCGACGAGCACCGGCACGTTCGCGGCGTGCGCCGTGGCGATCATTTCCCGGACCGGATTGACCGTGCCGATGGCGTTCGACACGTGGGTGACGGCGACCATGCGCGTACGGGGGGAAAGCAGCCCCCGGTAGGCCTCCAGGTCGGCCACCCCCGCAGCGTCCACGGGCACCACTCTCAGCCTCGCCCCGGCGCGGTCGCAAACCATCTGCCATGGCACGATGTTGGCGTGGTGCTCCATCCCGGTGACGAGAACTTCCTCCCCCTTCCGGACGAGAGGGCCCAGAAAGGATTGCGCCACGAGGTTGATCGCCTCGGTCGCGCCGCGGACGAAAACGATCTCCCGCCCCTCGCGGGCGTTTAGGAAACGGGCCACCCTGGCGCGTGCCCCCTCGTACCCCCTCGTGGCGCGTTCGGACAGGGTGTGGACGCCGCGGTGCACGTTGGCGTTGGAGGTGGCGTAGTACCGCCGGAGCGCCTCGATCACCGCCCGGGGCTTCTGGGTGGTTGCGGCGTTGTCCAGGTAGACCAGCGGCCTCCCGCCGATCTTCTGCTTCAGGATCGGAAAATCGTCCCGCACCCTCTCCGGGTCGAAGGAGGACGGGGAGGCCTGCAGGGCGAGCGCCCCGTTACCCCGTTTCATGGGGGAAATCCCGTATCCGGTGCGTGTCGGGAAGCCAGGAAAGCAGTTTCGACTCCACGTCGCGCCGGATGCCGGGGAGGTCGAAGCGCTGCAGGATGTCCGCCGCGAACGCCCAGGTGAGCAGGCCCTTCGCGGACTCCTCGTCGATCCCACGGGACCGCAGATAGAACACCTTCTCCTCGTCCAGCGGCCCCACCGTGGCCCCGTGGGTGCACTTCACGTCGTCGGCGTGGATCTCCAGCTGGGGCCGGCTGTCCGCTTCGGACTCCTTCGAGAGCAGCAGGTTCCGGTTGTTCTGACGGGCGTCCGTGCCCTGGGCGTCCCGCCGGACGATCACCCGCCCCCGGAACACTCCCCTGGCCTGGTCGCCGAGGACGCCGTGGAAATATTCCCGGCTCGCCCCGGACGGTTTCGCATGGTCGACGGTGATGAAGTGGTCCACGTGCTGGCGCCCCTTGCCGAGGTAGAGCCCGTTCAGGAGGCAATCCGCCCTCTCGCCGTCCAGCACCGCGTGGATGTCGTACCGGGACAGGGAAGCGCCGAAGGAGGCGGTGTGCCCGGCGAAGCGGCTCCCCTCCCCCTGGCGGGAACGGAGCGTCGCCACGTGGAAGGCGGACGCGCTTTCCTCCTGGATACGGAAGTGGGAAACCGCCGCGTTCGGGCCTGCCACGATGTCGGTCACGGCGTTCGTGAAATGCCCGGCATCTCCCCCTCCCGCGTACCGCTCCACGATCGCCACCCGGGAATTCTCCCCCGCGACGACCAGGTTGCGCGGGTGGGACATCGCCGCCCGCCCGCTCGCCGACGGGAGGAACAGGAGATGCACCGGTTCCGCGACCTCCACGTTCCTGCCCAGGTGGATGAAGGCGCCGTCCTCCATCAGCATCGTGTTGAGGTCGGTGAAGGCGTTCACCGGTGTCGGGGTGAAGTACGGGACGAGGCCGTCGATCTCGCCGGACAGGGCCTCGGCGAGGCTCCCGATGTGCGCCCCGTGCGGGAGGGCCCCCTGGGTGGAAAGCTCCCGACGATACCTGCCGTCGACGAATACCAGAACGCGCCCCTCCATCTCCCCGGGGCGGTACCGGGAGACGTCGTCCGGGGAGGGCGCTCCCCGGTGCGGCGCCGGCTCGAATTCACCCCCCTCGAGGGCTGCAAGGTTCGTGTACTTCCAGTCCTCGTGCTTCGCATCGGGGAAACCGGCTCCCAGGAACCGGTCCATCGCCTCGCCCCGCAGCCGGCGCAGCCAGGCGGGCCGGCGCCTCCCGTTTCCCGTCACCCGGTCGTAGGCGGCGAGGTACCGTTCCCTGGTGGCGGCGGCCAGGGTCACGGCCGCGCCTCGCCGCCGGTCGGCTCCATCCCGGGCTGGATCCACCCGTACCCGCGCTCTTCCAGTTCCAGCGCGAGGTCCCTCCCCCCCGAACGGACGATCCGCCCTTCGGAGAGGACGTGCACGAAGTCCGGCACGATGTGGTTCAGCAGCCTCTGGTAGTGGGTCACGACGATGATCGCGCGCTCCGGTCCCCGGAGGCGGTTGACCCCCGCGGCCACGATCTTCAGGGCGTCGATGTCCAGGCCCGAGTCGGTCTCGTCCAGGATCGCGAGCCTCGGCTCCAGCACCGCCATCTGCAGGATCTCGTTCCGCTTCTTCTCCCCGCCGGAAAAACCGTCGTTCACCGACCGCAGGAGGAGCTCCTCTTCCATCTCGACGAGACGGACCCGTTCGCGGACCGCGTCGCGGAACTCCACCACGTCAAGTTCCGGGAGCCCCCGGTGCTTCCGCACGGCGTTCAGGGACGATTTCATGAAGTGGAGGTTGCTCACGCCCGGAATCTCTACCGGGTGCTGGAATGCGAGGAAGATCCCCTCCCTGGCCCGCTCCTCCGGGGGCATCGAAAGGAGATCCCTCCCGTCGTAGCGGACGGCGCCCTCCGTCACCTGGTACTGCTCCCGCCCGGCGATGACGTTCGCCAGCGTGCTCTTCCCGGAGCCGTTCGGCCCCATGATGGCGTGCACCTCGCCGGCCCTCACGGCGAGGTCGACCCCCCGGAGGATCGGCCGGTCGCCGATCGCGGCGTGCAGGTTCTCCACGTGCAGCATGGCATTCATCCGACGCTCCCTTCGAGGCTGATTTCCAGCAGCTTCCGGGCCTCCACCGCGAACTCCATGGGGAGGTTCCGGATCACCTCGCTGCAGAATCCGCTAACGATCATCGACACCGCGTCCTCCCGGGAGAGGCCCCGCTGCTGGCAGTAGAAGAGCTGGTCCTCCCCGATCCGGGACGTGGACGCCTCGTGCTCCACTTTCGCCGTCCGGTTCTTGACCTCGATGTAGGGGAACGTGTGGGCCCCGCACCGGTCCCCCAGGAGCAGGGAGTCGCACTGGGTGAAGTTGCGGCTGCCGTCCGCAGCGGCCAGCACCTTGACGAGCCCGCGGTAGGTGTTCTGCCCCCGCCCCGCGGAGATCCCCTTGTTCACGATGGTGCTCCGGGTGTTCTTCCCGATGTGGGTCATCTTCGTCCCGGTGTCCGCCTGCTGGAAATTGTTCGTCAGCGCGACCCCGTGGAACTGCCCGACCGAGTCGTCCCCCTTGAGGATCACGCTGGGGTATTTCCAGGTGATCGCCGATCCCGTCTCCACCTGCGTCCAGGAGATCCGGGAGTTTCTCCCGGCGCACAGGCCCCGCTTCGTCACGAAGTTGTAGATCCCCCCCTTCCCGTCCTTGTCGCCCGGGTACCAGTTCTGCACCGTGGCATACCGGATCTCGGCGTCCTCGAGGGCCACCAGCTCCACCACCGCGGCGTGCAGCTGGTTCGTGTCCCGGCGCGGCGCCGTGCACCCCTCGAGGTAGCTCACGTACGATCCCGCGTCCGCCACGAGCAGGGTCCGCTCGAACTGGCCGGTGTTCTCCGCGTTGATCCGGAAATAGGTGGACAACTCCACGGGGCACCGCACGCCCGGCGGGACGTAGCAGAACGAGCCGTCGGTGAAGACGGCCGAGTTCAGCGATGCGAAGAAGTTGTCGGTGTAGGGGACCACCGTCCCGAGATACTTCTCCACGAGCCGTGGATGCTTCTGCACCGCCTCGGAGAAGGAGCAGAAAAGGATCCCCATTTTCTCCAGCTCCTTCTGGTAGGTGGTCGCCACCGAGACGCTGTCGAAGACCGCATCCACCGCCACGCCCGCGAGGCGCTTCTGCTCGAGGAGGGGTATCCCCAGCCGTTCGTAGGTCCGCAGGACCTCCGGGTCCACCTCGTCGAGGTTCCCGGGACGGTCCTTCAAGGGCTTCGGGGCCGAATAGTAGCTGATGTCCTGGAAATCGATGGGGGAGTAGCACACGGTGGACCATCTCGGCTCGATCATGGTGAGCCAATGGCGGTACGCCTTGAGGCGGCGCTCGAGGAGGAACTCCGGTTCGCCTTTCCGCGCCGATATCGCCCGGATGGTGTCTTCGTTCAGCCCCTTCGGGACGGTGTCCGCCTCCACCGTGGTGACGAACCCCCAGCGATATTCCCGGTCCACCCATCCCTTGACCTGATCCGCCGCGTTTCCCATGTCCGCTCCGATGGTTCGTTCGTTGTTACGACCGGTGGTCGACCGCGACCGTCGCGTCCGGTTTCGCCGCCACGGCCCCGGGTGTGCGTCCCGACGGCCCCTTCCGCGTCCGCTTCCTCGCGAGATCCGCCACGGTGACGCCGTCCAGCACCCCCCGGAGCCGCCGGTTGATCTGCCGCCATTCCCTCTGGACGGTGCACCCCGGCTCCATGCTGCACCGGCACATCACCCCGCTGCACTCCGTCAGCGCGATGGTCCCCTCCACCGCCTCCACCACCTCGGCCACGGTGATGCGCCCGGGGCGCCGCGAGAGGCGGTACCCTCCGCGGGATCCGCGCAGGGAGACCAGGAGGCCTCTCCGGGAGAGGATCTTGAGCAGCTTGCTGACCGTCGGCGGCGCGATCCCGATGGCCGCCGATATCCCCGTCGCGGTGTGGACGGCCGCGGGATCCCCCGCCATGTACCCCATCACCACCGTTCCGTAGTCCGCCAGCCTGCTCAGCCGCATGAATCGCCGCCCCTCCATAATACAGTACCAATTTAGTCCTGTATTGCCGTGGGCGTCAAGGACCTGGAAGAAGATTCCTCCGGAGTAACGGGGGTTCGGGACGGTATAATTTAACGGTATAAGGAGGGCCGGGACCCATGGGAAAACGACATCTCCTGTCCCTGGCGGTGACCTTCCTGTTCTGCTTTCCTGGTTTCGGCCTGTGCGAGGGGGCGGACGCAGACCGCCCGAACGGAGCAGATCCACCGGCTCGGGTCGACGCAAGGGGAACCTGCGCGACGATCGCAGCGATCCTGACGGTATATCCGCCCCTGGAGGTCCGCAGGTCGGATGGGCCGGTCAGGGACTCCCGGACCTTCGCGGAACACCCCGGGTGTCGCGTCCTCGTTTCCGGTCCCACCGCGCTGATCGCCGGGGAGGTGGACCCGGCCGACGCCGTGCGCGTCTTTTTCGCCGGAACCGGGTGGGAGGAGGATATCCGCCTTGCCGCCGACGGCCCCGGGACCACATCGTTCGTTTTCCGGAAGAACGGGATATTTTGCCAGCTGCGCGGCGGCGCCAACTCCTGGATCGAGGACGGGAAGACATTCACGTCGGAAACCTACGAACTCGAGGCCGGGTGCGTGCCGCCATCGAACTGAACCGAGGAGGAGGTGTTCCCCGTGAATCTCGAAACGATGCTGTACGAAAAGGACGGCCGGGTCGGCCGCCTGACGCTGAACCGCCCCCGGCTGCTCAACGCCATGAATTACCAGGGCGCGGTCGACCTCAACCGTGCCGCCGAGGAGATCCGCGACGACACCGAGGCGCGGGTCGTCCTGATCCGGGGCGCAGGGCGCGCATTCTGCACGGGAATCGATCTCAAGCAGCTGTCGGGGGGAGAGACGCCGGTCGCCTACTACGAAAGCTGGGACCGCGCGTTGCGGATCCTGGAGCATTCCGAGAAGGTGCTGGTCTGCGCCATGCACGGCTACGCGCTGGGAGGGGGCCTGCAGCTGGCGCTGGCCTGCGACATCCGCATCGCTACCGGGGATTGCCAGATGGGTCTCCCGGCGATCCGGGAAGGAATCGCTCCCGGCCTCGGCACGTTGCGGCTCCCCCGCTTCGTCGGGCTTGGCCGGGCGAAACGGATGGCCCTGTCCGGGGAAAACGTGGACGGCCGCCGGGCTTTCGAAATCGGGATGGTCGACCACGTCGTACAGGCCGACACCTTCGAGGAGGAAGTGGACGCCCTCGTTGCGCAGTACCTGCGCGTCTGCTCGGAGGGGACGCGGCAGACCAAGATGCTGCTGAACATGTCGTTCGACATGCCGCACGGCCAGTTCTTCGAGGAGTATCTGCGCCGGCAACGGATCGCCCTGGCGTCCCCGGACCACCAGGAAGCGATGGCGGCGTACCGGGATGGGAGGGACCCCGCGTTCCGCGCGTGACCTGCACCCCCGTGCGGAACTTGCCGATACGGCCCCGGTCCATCCGGCATCCGGACATCCGGCGGAATACCCCCTGAAGGAGGCCCCGACATGGCAAACGGAGAGAACCGCGTGGCAACGCACATCCGGGGGCAGTTGCGATCGGCCCACTGGCTGCTCGAGGAGACGGTTTCGGACGTCACGGAGGAGATGGCGCACGGTGCGTTGCCGGGAAAGGCCCTGCCGATCGGCGCAGCCTATGCCCACTACGTCACCGGCGAGGACTGGATGGTCCACGTCCTGTTCCAGGGGGGCACTCCGCTGTTCGCGGGGAAGTGGGCCGGCCGTACCGGGCTCTCCGAACTGCCGCCCGGACCGGACCCGGACCGGGACTGGACGGCCGAATTCGAGGGGTGGATCCGGCGGGTGCGCCTCGATCTCCCCGCGTTCCGTGCATACGCCAGGGCGGTCTACGAGGCGACCGACGCGTATCTGGCCTCCCTGCCGGACACGGCCCTGTCGCGGCCGCTGGACCTGTCCGCCATGGGGATGGGGACCCAGAACGTCGGTTTTGTCCTGGACACCGCGCTGGTCGGCCACGCCTACTGCCACTGCGGCGAGATCTCCGCCGCGAAGGGCCTCCAGGGGAAAAAAGGGTATCCCTTCTGAGAGGCGTTGCGACCCGTCCGGCTTCCCGGATATATTTTTACGATGGTCCCGGGAGGAGCGAGGTGAAGGCACTTATCCTGGACGGGAGCCCTGAGGGGGACTCTCTCACCCCCGTTGCCGTTCTGGGGATGCATTCCGCTCTCGCGGGGCGCGGAACCGACGTCGAACTCGTGAAACTGCGCGAGCTCGACATCGCCCCGTGCACGGGCTGCTTCGGCTGCTGGACGCGAACGCCCGGAGAGTGCGTGTTCCCGGACGAATCGCGCGACGTCCTGCGCTCCTACATCGCGTCGGATATCGTGGTGTACGCGACCCCGGTTACCTTCGGCGGCTACTCCTCACAGCTGAAGAAACTCCTCGACCGTTTCATTCCGGTGCTGGACCCGCGGTTCACCGTCGTCGGAGGCGAAGTGCACCACCGCCTGCGATACCGCCGGTACCCCATGACGATCGGGCTGGGGACATTGTCTGCGCCAGACCCGGATGCCGAGCGGCTGTTCCTCGCACTGGTGGCCCGGAACGGGCTCAACGTACATCAATCCGCCGAAGCCGCGGTCCTGGTGGGAGAGACGGATCCCCTGTCGGCCAGATCCCTCGCGGAGCGCCTCCTCGATCGGGCGGGGATCGCCCCGTGAATGCGCTCATCCTGACCGGCAGCCCGAAGGGGCGCGACTCGTCGTCGTTCCTGCTGGGCTCCAGGCTGGGGGAGGCATTGCGGAATCACGGCGTCACGGTGCGGGACGAATTCGCGCACCAGGCATTGCGGACGGAAGAAGGTACCCGCCGGCTGCTCGATGCGGTCGACGCCTCCGATCTCCTGGTTCTGGCGTTCCCGCTCTACGTAGACTCGCTGCCGGCGCCGCTCACGCGCCTGCTCGAACTCGCAGCGGAGCGAAGGACCGCATCCGCATCCCCGGGGGGTCCCCTGCTCGCCGTATTGGTCCAGTGCGGGTTTCCCGAGGCGCACCAGTGCGACACGGCGGTCGGGATCTGCCGGCTGTTCGCCGGGCGCATGGGCATGCGATGGGCCGGCGCCCTGGCGATGGGCATGGGCGGCCAGCTCGGCGGGGGGTTCCGGAAACTGCCCGGCGGCGGGAGGAACATCCTGGAGGCGATCGACAGGACGGGTGAATCGCTCGCAACGGGAGGCGACGTGCCCGGGGAGGCGATGGCGCTTTTCTCCAGACCGCTTGTTCCCCGGTGGCTGTACACCCTGTTCGGAAACCTGGGGTGGCGCGTGCAGATGCGGAAGAACAAGGCGCGAAGGCCGTTGGCGTACCGTCCCTACGCGAAGTGATGACCGACACGCCGGTGTGAACGCCGCATTCTGGTCGCTCCCCTGCCGGCGATTACGCCGCGGCGTCCCCGATTACGACCTCCACGACCCTCCGCTCGGCCCCCCGCAACACGTCGAGGCGCGCGATGTCCCCGTGGGCCACCTCCGAAAGGACGCGGTGGAGATCGTCGACGCTCTCCACCGGCTTCGCGTTCATCTCCACCACGACGTCCCCCGGCAGGATCCCGGATTCACCGGCCGGGCCGCGCGGATCGAGGGACACCACCTCCACCCCGGATTCCCGGGAAAGGTCGAAGTACCGCACCACACGCCTCGACAGCGGCCTCTGGCGCCCCGTGATCCCGAGGTATCCCCGGCGGACCTTCCCGTGGGAGAGAATCTGGGACACCACGTGGCGGGCGGTGTTCGAGGGGACGGAGAAACCGATCCCCTGGGCCACGGCGATGATAGCCGTGTTGATCCCCACGACCCGGCCCCTGGAATCCACCAGCGGCCCCCCCGAGTTGCCGGGATTCAACGGCGCGGTGTGCTGGATCACGTTCTCGATGAGCCGCCGGTCCAGGCTCCGCATGCCACGGCCGGTCGCGCTGACCACGCCGGTGGAGACGCTGGACTGGAATCCCAGGGGGTTCCCGATGGCGATCACCAGTTGCCCCACGCGGAGCGCCGAGGAGTCGCCCAGGGTTGCGTACGGTAAACCCGACCCCTCGGCGCGGACCAGCGCGAGGTCGTTCGGTGGATCGGAACCGACGGGGACCGCGCCGAGGCTCGTCCCGTCCGTGAGCGCCACCCGCAACCGGCCCGCATCCCGCACGACGTGGTGGTTCGTCAGGACATAGCCGTCCGGCGTCAGGATGACTCCCGAACCGGCCCCGATCGGCTCCACCCCGTTCCCGGCCGGTGCATCGCGCCCCACGGAGATGCTGACCACCGCAGGGCCTACCGCCTCCACCACCGTCGTCACCGCGCGGGAATACGCGTCCAGGAGGTCGATATCGCTCTTTCCGGCCGGGCTCACCTCGCACCTGCCGGGTGCGGAGGCCCCCTCCTCCCCCCGCTGCTGGATCCACCGCAACGCCTCCGGATGCCTCTCCGTCATCGACCCCTCCCGCTTCCGTTCCCTGTTCCCTTCGATTCCGCCGACCATTTCGCGATCCCCCACGCGGCAATCGTCATGCCGTCCCAGATACCGCCGGTCCCGATCTTCGCCTCGATCTCGGCGGGAGTCGCCCGGACGAGTTCGAACTCCTCCGTCTCATCCGGGGTACCCCCGACGAATCGCAGGTCCCGCGCGACGTATACGCGGCACATCTCGTCGGTGACCCCGTTATACGGGTTGAACTCCCCGATCGGGGTCAGAACCCCTGCGGAATAACCGGTCTCCTCCTCCAGTTCCTGCCGCGCCGCCTGCGGATGCGTGAAACCGTCTTTCAAACTCCCGCAGGGGAACTCCAGACTCTCCTTCCCGAGGAGGTAACGATACTGGTTCACCAGGAGCACCGTCCCATCCGCATGGATCGGAACGACCATGGAGGAGCCGTTCGTGTGCACGTAATGATACTCGCCGGGTTTTCCCGTCGGGAGTTCGAACGTGTCTTTCCTGTACGTCCACCAGGGATTCCTGGACACGACTGACTCCGTTAGTTTCTTCCATTTTTTCAGCGACATAGCCGATTTTCCTTCGTCGAATGGTTGAATGTATCCTACTCCAGGTGTTTTTTCAGGTGGCCGATCGTGGCCGGCCAGGCTTTCCGCGATGCCTCCAGGTTCGCTCCGCCCCGGCCGTCCTGGGCGCGCAGGAACCCGTGCCCGGCACCCGGGTATGTGTGCACGATGAACGTCTTCCCGAGTTCCTTCATTCTCTCCGCCGCGGGCCCCACCGTGGCGTTCACGCGGGCATCGTCCTCTCCGTAGAGCCCGAGCACCGGCGCGCGGATCGCCCCCAGCGCGTCAAGGGACGGGGACGTTCCGTAGTACACAACCGCGGCGGCCAGATCGGGGCGCACCGCAGCGTAGTGGAAGCTCTGGCCACCCCCCCAGCAAAATCCCACGGTGGCGAACCTCTCCGTTGCGGCCGGCAGGCCCTTCCCGTAGAGGGTCACAGCGTCCAGCATGGCAACGACATCCGGCGCCGGAAGGCCGCGAACCGCCTTGACGACGTCGTCCCGGTTCCTGAACGTGTCGGTCCCCCCGCCGCCGTGCCCCTTGCCGGACAGGAGGTCGGGTGCGATGGCGATGAAGCCATCCGCGGCCAACCGGTCCGCAACGGCACGGATCCAGTCTGTCAGCCCGTAGACCTCCTGGATGACGACCACCACGGGCGCCTTCTCCTTGCGTTCCGGGAAGGCGATGAAGGCCGCCACCCTGGACTCCCTGCCGTGGACGGCGATGTCGACCCATTCGTGGTGGCGTGGAGAACGCTCCAGGGCGGCCTTGGCCGCTGCCTCGCCCGGGGGAATCGGACCGTTGTCCGCCAGGGATGTCCCAAGACCGCTGGCGGCTTCCAGCGCAACGATGCAAAGCATGAGAGCGATCTTCCGGACCATGATGTCCCCCCTTGTTTCCTGGGCACAAGGATGCGGCGCAAATTGCCCATGCAGGCGGTTTTCCCCCCTGCCCTTCCCGTTCGATGCCGGGAACGTGGAGAACGTTTGGTTTCCATCGTCCCCCGTCGCCAAGCCCCCTCGCACCGACGCGCTCGTCGGCGGGCGCATGACCGTTCCACCGATGGATTGGAACAGCACCGGGATTGCGTGCGATGATGGAGGTGTCCGGGCAGGAAACCGGTCCCATGGATCATGAGGGAGGGGAATCGTGGCAACCGCTCTGATCACCGGGGCGACTGCCGGCATCGGCAATGCGTTCGCGCGGCGGCTGGCCGCCGAAGGTCACGGCCTCGTCCTCGTCGCCCGGGACGCCGTCCGCCTGGGAGATGTCGGAAAGGGTTTGCGGGATCGGCACCGCGTCGACGTCGAGGCGCTCGCCGCCGACCTGGGCAACCCGAGGGAGCTGGAGCGCGTGGCCGAACGCCTCCGCGACGGGGACCGCCCCGTCGAAATCCTGGTAAACAACGCCGGCTTCGGCGTGAACGCCCCGTTCCTGTCCGGGGACCCGGCACAGGAAGAACGCATGCTCGACGTCATGGTCCGCGCCGTGCTCGTGCTCACCCGGGCCGCCGCTCCCGGCATGGTCGCCCGCAGGCGGGGAGTCATCGTCACGGTGTCCTCGGTCGCCGGATTCCTGCCCGGGGGCACCTATTCCGCGGCCAAGGCGTGGGCGACGGCGTTCACCGCTTCGCTGGCCGGGGAACTGGCGGCAACCGGCGTGACCGCTACGGCACTGTGCCCCGGATTCGTCCGGACCGAGTTCCATCGGCGCGCGGGGATGGACATGTCCTATCTTCCGGATTGGGCCTGGCTGGACGCCGACCGGCTCGTCGCGGACTGCATGGCCGACGTCCGCCGCGGCAGGGCGGTCAGCGTACCGAGCCTGCGCTACAAGATGGCGGTCGCCTTGCTTCGGCACACCCCCTTGCGGTTCAGCAAAGTGCTCGCGATGCGCCGTGCGGCTCGCCGGAATCCGTCCGTTGTTATAAAATAAGGACAAGGGAAACAACCTCCGCAGGATCCCTTTGTTCCGGAAGGGACACGCCATGGCCGAAAGGCCGGGGGCATTGCGATGTCCACCCTGAGGGCCCGTTACGAGTCGGTCCGAAGCGGTTTCGAGATCGCGGATGCCGGCTTCCTCGTCCTTCGGTTCATCGCGTTGGCGGGAACCGTCGGCTGGCTCCTCGTCGCGCCTGTTCCCCGGGATACCGTTTCGACCTTCCTTCGGATCGCGGGATTCTTCCTGTCCTACTGCGCACTGGGGTACACGCTCCTCTTTTTCCGGTTCGACAGAAAGAGGGACACCTACCGGCTCCTGCTCCTGTTCGACCTTTCCTTCGTCTACCTTCTGGTCGTGCACTCCGGCGGGTTTGCCAGTAGCTTCTTCATCGGCTTTTACCTGCTCACCGCCCTCCACGCCTTCTATTACGGCTATCGAAGCGGCCTTGGCGTGGCCGTGGTGTGCACCGTGGTCTACCTCCTCGCCGGGCTCCCCGTCTCCGCATTCGAACCGATCGACTTCCTGCTACGCGTATCCTTCCTCTTCCTCATCGCGCTCCCGATCGGCCTGCTCTCGGCGATCCTCCGCACGGACAAGGAGAAGATCGAGTCGCTCAACCGGGATCTTACCGATTCGCTGGAATCCCTGAAGCGCCTTCAAGGGAAGCTCCTGGAGGTGGAGAAGCTGTCGGCACTCGGGAGGCTCACCGCCGACGTGGCGCATGAGATCCGAAATCCCCTGACCGCTATCGGCGGGTTCGCGAAGCGCCTGAAGAAACATCTTCCGGAGAATACCGCGGAAATAGAGTACGCAAGGATCATCGTTCAGGAAGTGGAGCGGCTCGAGCGGATCCTGCGGGACACGCTGACCTTTTCCCGGGAGGCAAGGTTCCACCTCCGGTACGCGGACATGAACACCCTTCTCGCCCGGACGGAAGCGAAGCTCTCCGATATCTGCCGGGAGAGGCGTCTCCTCCTGGCGGTCCGTCAGGCCCCTGGCCTGCCATCGTGCATCGTCGACGATGACCAGATCCGGCAGGCCCTCGACAATCTGGTGAACAACGCGATCGACGCGATGGCGGATGGCGGAACGCTGGTCCTGGCGACAAGGACGGCCTGCGAGAACGGGACCCACTACGTGGTCATCGACGTTTCCGATACGGGGCCGGGCATTTCGCCGGACCTCGTCCAAAGGATATTCGAGCCCTTCTATTCCACCAAGGATATCGGCCACGGCACGGGCCTTGGCCTCTCCATCTGCAAGAAGATCATGGAGGAACACCGCGGATCGATCCGGGTGTCCGCGACGGCGGGAGGAGGCGCGACCTTCAGCCTCTTCATCCCGTATCTCCCGGTGGAGGAGATATTCAAGGCACAGTGCTGGGAAGTCATGCGCTGTGGCGTGGATACGATCGGGAATGCCGCGGAGAAGTGCCCCGCCTACCCGAATTACGGGCGGATCTGCTGGTCCGTGGCAGGCACGTTATCCGAGACGAAGGTCCATTGCACCGCGGCCGGGAAGATCGGGGACTGCCGCAAGTGCACATTCTACGAAATCGTCAGTCCTTCGTGCCCCAGTTAGGAACTGCCCTCACCGGACCGTTTTTCCGATGGAGTAGGCGTGGCCAAGGAGCTTTCCGACACCGTGGTATGTCCTGATCTCCGGCTCGAAGAGCATCGGCTTCACCTTCTCGACGTCGGGAAGTCCCTTTTCACCCATCACGGAATCCTCCGCTTTCACGTCCAGGATCTCCCCGACGAACTGGGTGTGCAGGCCGATCTCGAACGTGTGGAGGAGCCGGCACTCCAGGACGAGGGGGAACTCCGCGACGTACGGCGCGTCCACGAGTGCGCTCCGGACGGGGGTCAGCCCGGTGTCGGCGAACTTGTCCGTGTTCCTCCCGGAAGCGATGCCGATATAATCCGCTTCCCGGGCGTAGACTTCCGAAGGAACGCTGATCGTGAAGGCCTTCCGCTCGACGATGTTCCCGTACGAATAGGTGGCTTTCCGGAGCGAGACCGCCACGCAGGGGGGAAGCGAACAGCAGACCCCTCCCCATGCGGCGGACATCACATTCGGCTTTCCATCCTTGCCGTACGTCCCCACGACCCACACGGGGGTCGGAAAGACCAGCGTCTTCGCTCCGAAGGATCGCTTCATCGACGTTCCGCTCCCTCCGCAATACTCCCGTTCCCGATGGAAGGGAATCGGGAAACCGTTTCGTGGCAATGGCTTTCACGGTGAACCACGGGAATAGGACACCCACCGGGTCCGAAAGGTACCGGTGGGTGCCTCCTCGTCCCGCCGATGTCAACCGGTGCCGGGGCCGGGCCGGTTGCGCTACTCTCCCGAAGCCTGCCGTGCATCCGTCTCGAGCGGGATCCGGCCCTTGTTCTCCGACAGCCAGGCCTCGAAGGTGTGCATCGCCGGGTTGATGGAACGGGAGAAACCAAGGCTGCGGGCCCCGCAGAAATATTCCTCGAAGTCCCGTTTGAACTGGAACATGTTGCCAAGGTCATCCGCGCCCGGAAAGCCGAACCCGCGATAGGTTTCGGGGGATACCTCGTTGTACCGGACCGACTGCCCCAGCGCCTTGGTGAGCGCGGCCGCCATCTGGTTCCCGGTCAGGTGGTCGCCGGCGATGCCGACGGTCTTGCCGATGAACTCGCGCCCCCTACGGAAAATGGCGTAGGCGCACTTTCCGATGTCGTCGGCGGCGATGCCGGGAAGCTTCCGGTCGCCCATGGGCAACGTGATATACAGGTTCCCGTCCTCTCCCTTCTTCGGGCCCATCCCGAAGTAGATCAGGTTTTCCCAGTAGAACGAGGTCAGCAGGAAGGTCGTCGGAACTCCGAGTTCCGTGAACGCCCGGTTGGCCTCGCCCTTCCCGTCGAAATGCGGCACCTTGTATTTCCCTTGCAACGTGGGCATGCGGCTGTCGCCGGGCGGGACCCAATTCCGGGTGTCCTCGAGGGTGGACCAGATGACGTGCTTCACTCCGGCGTTTTTTGCGGCGACGGCCATGTTGTTCGCCTCGGCAACCTCCTTCCCGGGAGAAAAATGCTCCCAGAAGAAGGTGACGCAGAACGCCCCGTGCGCGCCGTGGAAAGCCTCCTTCAGGCTTTCCGCGTCGTCCACATCCACCCGTACGACTTCGGCGCCCTGTTTTTCCAGCTCTTTCGACTTCACGGATTCCGGGTTTCTCGTCAAGGCCCGAACCCGGAACCCGCCGTCCCTGTCCTTCAGGATGGCGCGGCACAGCCCGCCTCCCTGCGCCCCGGTGGCACCGACGACAGCGATGATCTTCTTTTCGTCCACGGCGATCCTCCTTGTGTTGTGTCTTCCCGATACGGTTGGTTGCCCCGTCGACGGCCTGTTCCCGACATCACCCTTTTCGATCGTTCCGGACGTGCAATGGATTCCTCCCGCGGCATGATCCCGGCTCCCGGTCTCTCGAAAATCAGGTCCTGTCTACCCGAAATCACGCAGGCGGGGTTGAATCGCTATGGAGCGGAAACGCCGTTCTGAACGGAACATGAAAACACCGGGGAGGATGACCATGAAACGAACGCACGCCTTGGCCGGGATCGCCCTGCTGTTCCTTGCCGCGCTCTGCTTCGGGGCGGGAGTCCGTGCAGCATGGAGCGAGGAGAAACCGTACCCCAACCGGCAGATCACCTATATGGTCTGCTTCGACCCGGGCGGCCAGTCCGACCAGGAGGCGCGCCGGCAGCAGCCGCTGCTGGAAAAGATCCTCGGGCA
>Ga0316601_100000058_pt1 | contig 38565 bp, 25 predicted proteins | sample OWC_soil_day5_no_FD_207663 | JGI IMG/M metagenome (GOLD analysis project Ga0316601, IMG submission 207663) | Wetland soil microbial communities from Old Woman Creek delta, Ohio, United States - OWC_soil_day5_noCT | ecosystem: Environmental > Terrestrial > Soil > Wetlands | place: USA: Ohio... | reverse complement strand
TATAGATTCATAAAAAAAAAGAATGTTATTAAATTGTTATCCAATCTAATCTAATTGTTATTTTTGCAGTATATTTGAAGAATATGAATAGCAATTACGCAAAGTTTATAACGGCAATAGCCATTTTGTTTATTTTATTACTGCAAGGATTGTGGCTCTATAATGCATATCGCTTTGTAAGTGGCGAAATAGAGAATAAAATAAATATCTGCCTTTCAGAATCAAATCAAAAAGAGATTTTTGCAAGGCTTAGCATTGCTTTGCAATCTATGCCGAAGGGAGCTGTTATTAGTTCGGATACAATTTCGGGAGAAAGTACGTCGTTTCTTCCTAATTATGTTGATTTGCAGGAATCTCTTGTGAAGTTAAATAAGCCTTTTGTAATTTCCAATCTGGATAACTTTTTCTCTAAATCGCTAGAGCAATCTCATATTAAAGTTAAGTATGTACTGAATAAAGTTAATCTCCAAACCGGCGAAGTTATTGAAACAACCGGTAAGAATTCAGAAGGATTCTTTATAGGTACATTAGAATCTAATATAATTCCTATAAATAGGAAAAATACTGAAGGAGTTCAGGTGTTAGTTATTTCTCCATATAAAGTTATTTTTGAACAAATGACTTTGATGCTTGTTGGTTCTGTTTTAATGGTATTAGTAATTGGTTACTGCATTTTTTTCCAGATAAAAATAATTGTTCGGCAGAACAAAATAGCCCAGCTGCGTCAGGACTTTACATACGCAATGATTCATGATATGAAAACGCCTCTTTCCACTATTCTTATGGGAATTAATATGTTAAGGAGCGGCAAGCTCGATGACAAAAAGGAGAAGAAGGAAAAGTACTTTGAAATTTGTATGGACGAAAGCAACCATTTACTTACTTTGACCAACCGTATATTAACAATTGCCAAACTGGAGCAGGGCGAACTGAAGCTGAACAAACAGATTGTAGATTTAAAAGAAATGATAGGTTCGTTGGCTGATAAGTTCTCCATCAATCAGCATAAAAAGATAGCTTTTGATTTGTCTTTTTCCGATGATCTCACTTTTGTGGTAGCCGACTATGATTATCTGCAGGAAGCAATCAGTAACCTGATTGATAACTCCATAAAATATTCTCATAAGGAAGTAAAGATAGATATCAGTTGCTTTAAAGCAGATGATAAGATTGTAATAAAAGTAAGAGATAATGGACTTGGAATAGCACCTAAAGATCAGGCAAAGATATTTGAAAAGTTCGAAAGAGCAGCTGCCGTTGGCCGGAAAGGCGGAGCCGTAGGATTTGGCCTTGGACTGAGTTATGTGCTTCGGGTAATTGAGGCACATGGAGGTACAGTTTCTGTTTCCAGTGTAGAGAATGATTTTTGTGAATTTACTATTAGTTTACCGGTATTAATTGAAGAATTATGATAAAAGTTTTACTGGTTGAGGATGATGAAAACCTGAATTATATTATAAAGGGAAGTCTGGAAGATATGATTGGTGGGTATGAAGTTATGCCTGTACTAAATGGTAAAGAGGGATTGAAAGCCTGGAAGGAGTTTAACCCCGATGTTATTGTATCTGACGTTGAAATGCCGGTGATGGATGGAAATGAAATGGTACAAATAATTCGCGATACAGATGGTGATACTCCTATTGTTTTTGCTACTGCCAAGGGTTCACCAAAGGATGTTACTATGGGTTATCATTCAGGAGTGAATAATTATATAAAGAAACCTTTTCTTCCCGAAGAGCTTGATGCACATATCCAGGCGTTGCTGAAACTAAAGAATGGTGTAAGATCGAGAAATGAAAAAAATATATTCACATTAGGAAATTATCATTTTGATGCAGAACGGTTAGTATTACAGTTCGATTCAAAACTGTGGAACCTGACCGCCCGCGAAGCACAGATTCTTCAATTGCTTTGCGAAAACAGGGGAGAGATAGTGAAACGAGATGATATTCTTGAAAACATTTGGGGAACAAGTGATTTTTATACATCACGTAGCCTGGATGTGTTTATCAAAAAACTGCGTACTTATCTGTCGGCAGACCCTTCAATCTCCATACGCACAGTGAAATGTGTAGGACTCATTTTGAAATGACCAAAGATAAAACTCAGTAGAAACAAACAAAAAAAGTTTTTTTCTAAAAACATCTGCTACCTGCTACTAAATAGAGATAAATTTCCCTGTTTATTGGTGTTTTGAGTGGTGGTAGATAAATTATTAAAAAAATTATCTGCTACTAATATTAATATATATTCCTCCAAAGTTAAATGTAACTTCGGCTTTCTTATTTTATATGACTATTTAAAATATAAAACTCTTGTACAAAAGATTGCATTATTTTGTACAAAACAATTAATTCTTTTGTACTGGAGATATATTTGTTTTGTACAAGATGACATAAATGTTATTCCTGAAAAAGATTAAACTATTTGGGAGAAAAAAGAAACCTCTCCGAATCCTTAATAAAAGCAATAGTGACGGATATATAGTCAATAATCATTCTACATAAATTGCAATTTGCCGAAATATGTCAAGATGATGCACTATTGTTAAACTATTGTTTTTATTAGATTTATAATAAAGTTATATAAATATGAATTAGCTCGTTTTTTTTTATTTTCTTTGCGTTTTGAATGAAAGGGGTCCTTATGATAAGAAAAAAGTGCTATAAATTAAAAATATAGTAACATTTTGATAATGTTGAAGCGGTTTAGAAATAAGAAAGAATTCGAGCAGTTGTTTAAAGACAACTATAGTAAATTGTACTATTATGCATTGAATATAATTCACAACCCGGAGAATGCAAGAGATATTGTGAGCGATGCATTTCGGTATCTTTGGGAGCATTATGAAGATGTGAATGATTCTTTGTCAGTAGTGGCTTTACTTTATACCTTGGTAAGAAATAGCTGCATTGATCAAATCCGTCATCAGGATGTACAGGAGCGGTATGAGCAATATGTTCAAAACGAAACTCTTTCATGGACCGAATACGAATATCAGGAGCGTGACGAAAGACTGATGCAGGTTATTAGCTCAATAGAAAAATTGCCTCTCCAAACAAAAATAGTATTTAAGAAATGTTTTCTTGACGGCAAAAAATATAAAGAAGTCAGTGAGGAGATGAATATCAGCACAAATACTGTAAAAACTCACATAATGAAAGCTCTAAGGCTCCTTAGAGGAGAATTTGGAAGTGCCAAATAGTACTTTTTTGAAAAAAAGAAAGAAAGACATCACCCAAAATAAAAACTGGTACGTATTATAATATAGAAGGCTAAATAAAAAATGAAAGAGGATTCAATACATAGTGATAAACATAGCAGAGACGTAACTAGTAATAACAGTAATCTGGAATTTGTTTTGCGAGCTATAAATGATCCGCATTTCGCTGAAAGCGCAGAATTTAAGGATTGGCTTAGTCAAGCAGAAGAAAATAGGTCACTTTTTGAGGAATGTAGTCTTTTCAGAGAAGCTGGTTTGAATGAAGACAAGCGTTTATTGCCTGATACAACAGCTGAGTGGACGCATTTTATAGAAAGCGTTGAGGAGGTGAAACTCGTAAACAGGAAAAGAGTTTGGATATACTCATCTATTGCGGCAGCTGCAATTCTGATTTTTGCGATTATTTATCCTTGGATGCAGCAAGCAGAGAAAGAAACCAGACAGACTATCCTGAAAGAAGAAATTGCACTTCAGACAGAAGATGGAAATATAATTCCTGTAAAGAAGATAAATGAGAATGAAGCTAAAGATATGGGAGTAAAAAGGGAACGTAGGGGGCGATACAACGTCCTAAACTACCAATCTATGGCCGATGATCCTCAGGTGAAAGTTCAAACGTATACCCTGAACATTCCTAAGGGGAAATTTTATCAGCTGGTTTTAGACGATGGGACACAGGTTTGGGTAAACACTGACACAAAGATAACTTATCCTTCGCATTTTGATTCCGATAAACGGGTCGTTGAACTGGAGGGAGAAGCTTATTTTAAAGTAACAAAAGATATGAATCGTCCATTTATAGTAAGAACTCCATATCTTACTACACGTGTAATGGGTACAGAATTTGATGTGCGTGCTTATCAGAAAGAAGATGCAAGTGTTACTCTGGTAACAGGAAAAGTTGCAGTCTCAGGAGAAAATCCTGAAAATGTAGTTATTCTGAATCCAGGTGAGAATGCAGCTTCAACAACTTCAGGCCTTACTGTTAATGAAGTTGATGTTAAGAACTATACATCATGGGTAGAAGGTTATTTTTATTATGAGGAAGCTACGTTAAAAGATATAATGAAAGAAATATCCAGGTGGTATAATGTAGAAGTTGTTTTTATGCAGCCTGATGCTAAAAACCTGCGATTTAAGTTTTGGGCCGATCGTAATGGAACATTTGAAGAAGCTGTTTCTATGCTTAATAAAATAGGCCGAGTTTCCATTGTAATGCAAACTCCGAATAAAGCCATTGTTTTTGCACGATAAGAAGCTTATATAAAGCCATAAAAAAGGATTGGCTGCAACCAATCCTTTTTGTAAGATAAAATTCATTTTTAGATTCTGCAAAAATCTGTAAATGGATAAAATGTGAATTACTTTAACGCACAAATTTATGAAAAAAAAATGGAATGCCTTACCTTGGATAAAGGTAAAAAAGGTGAATTATGTAAAAAAGTTATTTTTTTTGATACTTTTTTCGCTAACCTTTCAATTACAAATCTCAGCGGAGGGGAATCAGGATCCCTCAAAACAAATCAGTTTAAGCTTTAATAATGAAAAGCTATCCTCCGCGCTAAAGAAATTAGAAAAAGCAAGTGGGTACAAGTTGATCTTTAATTACGAAGATGTTGAACCTTATAAGGTTAATGCCTCTTTTGTAAGAAAGAATGTGCGTGACATTCTGGATGCTTTTTTTGTTGATAAACCCTTTATTTACAGTTTACAAAGCCCAAAAGGGGTTATAATTATTACAGAAAGGCTTCGTAGCACAAATAAAATGCGAATGGTTAGTGGTCAGGTTCTGGATGTTAACAGATCACCATTGCCAGGAGTTAACATTATGGTACTAGGAATCCCTCAAAAATCTGTTACCGATGAAAATGGCAATTATATAGTACAAATTTCAGAAAATTCTAATGTCACCCTAGTTTACTCTTTTGTTGGAATGAAACAAAAAGAGCTTAGAGTAAAATCTTCTTTTTTAGGATCTAAATTGAATACAATCATTTTAGAAGAAGATTCAAAAATGATGCGTGAAGTTGTTGTAACTGGTTATCAGGTACTTGATAAAACAAGAATAGCTGGTGCTGTAAGTGCTGTCAGTTCAAAGGATTTGTATCTTAATGGAGTAAATACTTTAGAACAAGCTTTGCAAGGAGCTTTGCCTGGCGTAGTTGTAACAAATACTTCTGGACTTGTAGGTGTTCGCCAGCAAACCAGAGTCCGGGGAACCTCAACATTGGCGGGAAGTCAGGATCCTATATGGGTGGTTGATGATGTAATACAAGAAGACCCACTCCCATTTAATACACAGACTTTTAATAGTTTAGGTGATATAAATTCTGATAATTTTGACTATATACGTAATTATGTTGGAAATTCAATATCCTGGTTGAATCCCAATGATATTGAAAGTCTTACTGTATTGAAAGATGCTTCTGCAACAGCAATCTATGGAGTACGTGCAGCCAATGGTGTGATTGTTATAAAAACAAAGAGAGGTAAAGAGGGAGTGCCATCAGTATCTTATTCAATGGGACTTAATTTTGGTGAAAGAGTGTCATACGATCGTTTGGGTATGATGAACTCAAAAGAAAGGGTAGATGTTTCAAGGGAAATTTTTGATAGAGGTTTAACTGCCAATTGGACTAATAATAGTATTGGATATGCAGGTTCATTGAGCCAGTATTTGAATAAAGAAATAACTTATGATGACTTTAATTCAAAAATCTCAAAATTAGAGACAACTAATACTGATTGGTTTAAAATTCTATTTCGCAATCCGTTAAGTCATAATCATTCAGCAAGTATATCTGGAGGAAATGATAAAACACGTTATTTTGCTTCTATAGGTTATAATTCAACAATGGGTACTGCAATTGGAAATAGTTCTGGTAGCTATTCTGGTCGTATGGGGTTGGATATGAATGTTTCTTCTAAATTGAAAGTTAGTTTCAATTTGGCAGGAGCAAATAATACAACAAATGGTTTTAACATTGTAAGTCCATATTTATATGCTTCAACAGTTAATCGCTCTATTCAGGCTTATGATGATAATGGTGATTTATTTTATTATAAGACTCCTATATCTCCTTCTATTTTTTTATACAATTTTATTAATGAACGTGATCAGTCTGGTTCTCAGAATAAAACACTTACTCTTAATTCTAGTTTGAACGTAAACTATAATTTAAATAAAAATGTAAGATTACAATCCTTATTTAGTTTCAACACATCTTCAACTAAGGGGACCTCGTATGCAACAGAGCGTACAGCTTATATTGCTGCTATCAGAAATTATGATTTTGGAACAGCAACTCCTGTGGATGATGCTTATAAATTATCTAAGTTGCCGCGTGGAGGAGAGTATAATGATGATAACAACAGATCAACTTCCTGGAGCTGGAGAAACACAATATCCTACGATAAGATAATAAATAAAGTACATGCTATCACTACCATGCTTGGTGTTGATATCTCAAGCACTAAGTATAATGGATTCTCCACAGTACAGTACGGCTATTTGCGTGATCGTGGTGAATCTTTTGCTACTGTACCTATGACATACGGAACAACCTCAACTTACATAAATGATTTATATACAACAAAATTTAATAGAAAGATAACTGACCGTCTTACTAATAATATTGCTTCGTATCTTACTGTAAACTATGCTTATGATAACCGTTATGTTCTTAATTTGAGCGTTCGTGCTGATGCTTCTAATCGTTTCGGACGAAACACAAATGAGAATTTTAACCCAGTATGGGCTGGTGGTTTGCGCTGGAATGTAGGACGTGAAAAATGGTTTAAGCCAAACCCACTTATTTCAGATTTGAGTTTACGCGCTAGTTTAGGTTACCAACGTAATTTGGCAAGTAATTACAGTCCTAATCTTATAGTAAAAATTCCAACAGGTGCATCTTCCAACATCACAGATGTAAATACTGGTGAAGATTTGTTGTCAATAAGCAAGCTTCCTTATTCTAATTTAAGATGGGAAAAAATTATTTCAAGCAACTATGGTCTTGATTTGTCATTAATTGATAATAAAATCAGGTTGTCTTTTGAAACGTATAGGAAAATAGGAAAGGATATGATCGTCTCTTTACAGGTTCCAGAAGAATATGGAGTTACTAATATGCCTATTAATGGAGGTAGCATGGATAATCATGGTTATGAGATAACTCTTAATATTACACCTGTCAGAACCAAAAATTTTACTTGGAATCTTGGCTTAAATACTTCAAAGAATATTAATAAAATAACGAAGGTAGGAATTCAAAATCCGACATGGCGTACAGCTGTTGGTGGTAATTTGCATAAAGAAGGTTATTCTTCATCTGGATTTTGGGCATTTAAATTTACCGGAATTGATCAAACAACCGGATATCCTATAATTGATTTAACAACAAAAGATGGCGTAGATCCTAAAACTGATCCAACCGCTTATATGGAATATGTTGGTTCAAATGAACCAGATTTTACAAGTGGATTGAATACATCTTTCCGATACAAAAATCTAAGCTTGACTACAAATTTCTATATTCAATTAGGAGGCAAAAGATTCTTGAGTCCTGCATACAAAACAACAGTATTGCCAAGTGAATACGAGAATCTTTCTTCAGAATTGAATGCACGTTGGAGACCTGGCGATACTAATGCTATGTTTCCAGGTTTACCTGATAAGAAACTGAAAAGTATTCCTCTTCCAGGAGTAGGTACCTATATTAATTATTATGAAATGTATAATTATAGCACAGCAAGAGTTGTGAGTGCATCTACTCTTCGTTGTAATAACATCTCATTAAGCTATATGTTCCCTCAAACATTGACTAAAAAGTTATACTGCAAGAATCTTGCTGTAAGCTGTAGTGCGTCAAATCTTTTTGCTATTGTAAGCAAAGACTTCAAAGGACGTGATTCCGAAGTTTCAACTGGAGCTCAGCCGCGTACACGCTCATATTCATTAAATATTAATGTAACATTCTAAAAAACTACCAATATGACTAATATTAATAAGGTCAAAGCAATATTGCTCTTATGCTTGATATTTTGTTGCTCTTGTAGTGATTTCCTTCAAGAAGTAAGTCAGGACGAAATTAAGCCTTCGACAGTAGATGATCTGAGAGCTTTAATGAATAGTGAAGCTTATCCGTATAAGTTAAGTACAGATTTATATTTATCTTTATTGACAGATGAATATCAATGCAATGGTCTAAAAAATACGAATTATCTTCAGATACATCAAAATGGAACAGCTGTTTTTTGCTGGAATCCAGAGATGTTTGATGGAAGAGAGACTTTTCCAACAGATGCAAATTCATGGAATACATATTATAATAAAATAAAAGGTTGTAATGTAGTAAAAGATTATCTTTCGGAAGTATCAGGAACAGAGAAAGAAAAAAATGCTTTGTTAGGGCAAGTGCTTTTTTTAAGGGCATATTATTATATGAGGTTAGTTATGATTTATGGGCAGCCTTATAACGGATCTGGTGTTAATTCTGAGACAAATCTTGGAGTTCCATTGGTTTTAAAAATGGATGTTTCTGATGAATATCCTTCAAGAAATACCTTACGTGAGGTTTATGATCAAATCGAAGCTGATTTTTTAGAATCTGCCACTTTGCTTGAAGCAAATTATAAACAGGAATCAGTATTCAGGGTAGGAGCACCAACTGTGTATGCTATGTTATCCAGATTCTATTTATACAGAGGTTTACCTGATGATATGGCAAAGGTTGTAACCTATGCAGATAAGGCAATTGCTAATGGCCCTTCATTAACTCAACTATATACTTTTGAGTCTTTATTTGGGAATAAAGGAATCTATGATACAGATGTAAGTAAAGAAGCATTCTGGGTTTATGGTTCTTCATCTATTAAAGCTCAAACTTATTATATGTATACAACTTATGGAAACATAGAACCTTATACTATTTCTAATGATTTACTTGGACTATATGATCAGACAAATGATCTTAGATACAAATCCTACTTCTATAAAGCAAAAGATACAAGTACAGGACTTTCATATTCAATGGCGAGTAACAAAATTGGTACAGCACAAATTAACTATGGTGATCATGGAATACGTATTGGTGAGGTTTACCTTAACAGGGCAGAAGCATTAATTCGTCAGTATAAAGCAACCGGAAATGATTCAAAAAGGGTTCAGGCACTTAAAGACTTAAATGATTTGCGCCAGAGCCGTTATGAAAAAAATACTTATACTAGTCCAATAGCATTAACAGATGCTGATGATCTCCTGAGTTTTTGCTTACAGGAACGTAGAAGAGAATTATGTCTTGAGGAAGGACTAAGATGGTTTGATATAAAGAGATTAGGGCTTTCATTAACTCATACTTATATTGATACGGATGGTAATTCAACAGTTTACACTCTGAAATCTGGAGATTTGATTTATGCATTACCAATACCATACGATGCTATAGCTCGAAATTATAAATTAATTCAAAATCCACGATAAAAGATATGAAAAAGATAAAAATATTTAGCATGATTCTATTGGTTGGATTATGCTATGTAGTTTCATCATGTAATTATGATGAAGCTCCTCTTACAGCTTCCGGCATCAAATCGGGCTATACAGTTCCGCAAGGAAATCATGATTATGATTCTGAAATTGTTGATTTCTATTCCAGATATGGAAGTTGTTTGCTTTATAAATTTACAGATAAAGATACATATTGGACTCCTTCAGGTTGGAAAAATGGGGTTTTAGGACTGCCTGCTCAAGGTGCTGCGACAGGTTATATAGTCACAGCAGCTGATGAACAATATGTTGGAAAACAGCTTGATTTGTTAAATAAATTATGGTTTGGTTTCTATTCTGATGCATTTCTTAAGAAGTTTCTTCCTGTTAAAGTCATGCTTTGCTCTAAAGTTCAGAGTTGTGTATGGGGAACTACCCCGCAAGGTTTTGGAGTAGTTGGTACTGATAAGCCTGCATATTATAACTATGATAACATTTGTGTTTCGTATGGAAGTAGTTCCGTGAACAACCTCACTTTATCCGACTCTCTTACTATTGCTCAATCTATAAACCGATGTTTTATGGAAAGTATGTTGGGCAGAAGTCTTAGTGTTCCTACAAATGAATTTGTAAGTGCTGCCAGTTATACTAGCTTATCAACGCTAACAACGAATAAAGCTTGCTGGGCACGTGGTATATTTCCGCCTAGCTATAGTGCCACTCCTTTGGCCGATTGGAAAAATTTTCTTTTTATGATGGTTTCTTATCCGGAATCATATTTAACCAGAGTTCCTAAAACTACTATAACAGATTCTAATTTTACGGAAACAGCTTGGGAAGGTATCTTAAATCCAGCTAAAGATACTAATGGACTTTTGATAAAACGTTATACAATGGTTAGGAATTACTTTATTAATAATTATGGAATGGATTTGCAAATTATTGGTAATTATAATAAAAATTATTAATGGAAAAAATGAAATCACTACTATTTAGTATTATAGCTTTACTTTTTCTTGTGCCTCAAATTCAGGCACAAGAGAAGTTTTTAAATACTCATAAAGAGAATGACCGTTATTTGATGGATGTTTCGAAGACATTTATAAATCGTGATATTTTAATTTCTACGACTATTCTTCAAGGGGCTGCCCGTAAATACCGTACTAATGATATGCGTTTTGGATATGGAGGCGATGCTGTATATAGTGAAATGGTTCGTTTTGTAAAAGGAAAGCAAACCATTCAGATAATTAAGCCTGTTATTTTTTCAGATGCATTAAATTCTAGTATTTATGATGATTTTACTCAGTCAACGTTTAATCCTGCAATTGAATCCTTCCAAATCAAATCTGAAGATAAAGATAAGTATGTGATTGATGTAACTCAATTTCTGATGGAAGATAGCCCGCTTGTCTCTTTGAAAGGAGCGAAGGAAGAATTGAAATTAGGAAGTTATATTGAATCAGAGTCTTATATATCAGATATAAAATCATATCCTGAGAATATAAATATCAAGTCTTATCGCACTTATGCTTCTTCAGATATAAAATCAGAGCCTATGCCTACTTACTGGGAAATTGGTGTTTCATGGTTACTCTTACCAGAAAAACCAATGCAGCCCAGACTAGTAGACCCTCGTGTCGGTTATTTTTCTACATTAATAGCAGGATGTTTTAATAGAAAAGATGTTTTTGAAAAGTCTAGCATGGCAAATAGGTGGCGTTTAGAGCCAAAGCCAGAAGATCTTGAAAAATATATGCATGGAGAGTTGGTTGAACCGGCAAAGCCTATTGTATATTATATTGATAGATCAACTCCGGAATATCTTGTTCCTTATTTTATTGATGCTGTCAAAGTTTGGAATTATGCTTTTGAAAAAGCTGGCTTTAAGAATGCAATTACAGCTAAACTTGCACCTACCGTTGAAGAAGATTCTACTTATTCAGAAGAGGATATGAGGTATTCATTAATATCTTATAAAGCATCTCCAATACCTAATGCATATGGTCCAATGGTAACAGATCCCCGTTCTGGTGAAGTGCTGAATTCACATGTTGCAATCTTTCACTCAGTATTACAGCTGTTGCAGCGTTGGTATTTTGTTATGTGCGGTGCTGTAGATCCTAAGGCCCGAGAATATCCGCTATCAAAAGATGTTATGGGTAAATTGGCAGCCAAAGTAGTTACTCATGAAGTTGGACATACTCTTGGACTTCTTCACGATTTTGCCGGAAGTACAGTTTATACAGCAGACAGTTTACGCAATGTAGACTTTGTACGTCGAAATGGAATTGGTGCTTCGGTTATGGATTACCAGCGTTTTAATTATTTGGTACAGCCAGGTGATGGTTTCAAAGGAGAAGAACTGATGCCACAATTAGGAGTGTATGACAAATTTGCAATAGAATGGGGATATCGTCTTTTTCCTGAATTAAATGGAACTGATGGAGTTGCTGAAAAACTAGAAAAATGGGTTGACAAAAAAAGAGCACAAGATTCTAGATTATTTTTTCTTTCAGAGAAAGATTTTTCAGATCCGAGAATTCAATCCGAAGATTGCGGTAGCGATCAGATTGTAGCAAATACACTTTGTATCAACAACTTAAAACTTGATATAACAAATCTAGAGAATTGGAATCCAAAGGAAGATCCTGACTATTTTATATTAAGAAAACGCTATTTGTCAGTGTTGTCTCATTACGAAAACTGTATGGGGCACGTGCTGAAAATTGTAGGAGGTCGTTATTTGGACAATCCATCACGAAATGAAAAAATGGATGTTTATAAACCGGTTTCAGCTGAATATCAGAGAAAAGCATTAAATTTCTTGTGTGACAATATATTTAATGAACCAAAATGGCTCTTCAGGGAAAATTTAATGAATAAAACCGGAGTTAATTTTGAGACTTATGTCCGTGCTCCTTATTCTTCTATTTTAAATAAACTTATGCTGAAATCTGAAAAGTTAAATACTAATGCTCTATTAGACTCATCAGGATATAGTACTAAAGAACTTTATGACAAATTACTAAATGTAATCTTTATATCAAAAAATAGTAAGAAGGCTCTTACCAAATATGAGCGAATGTTGCAGGATTGCTTTGTAACTCAACTTACAATAGTATGTGAGAATCAGGCTTATTTCATAAGTGGTAGTTCATCTATTTTTAAGCAAACAATGATGAATATAAAGCAATATATTAGTGAAGCTCAGAAAAATGAACATAGTTTAGTAGATTCTGCTCACTATAAATCCCTGGAAGATTTTATAAGTATTTGGGAAACGGGCAAACAAAAGACACTATTATCTCAACAATAAAATATACAATATAATATGAAATTTTTAAGTACTTTGATAAAAATTACCATGGTTATAATATTGTTTCTTGCTCCTCATTCTATGTTGGCGCAATTAAACAAAAAGCCACTGCCATATGACAAGTTTTATAAAAAAGATACCACAAAGGTCGCACAAGGCTATTATACGGTATATAATAAAGATGATAAATACTATCTGGAGATCCCTTCTCAAGGAATGGATAAAGATGTCTTGATCAGCATTCAAGTAGTAAAAGGGTATTCCTCTTTTGTCTCTCCGGCTTCAGGAGTGATCCGTTTTACTAAAGGACGTAATAACAGAATTAATGTAGTACGTAATATGCTAAGTGAAACAAGTGCCGATACAACAGACTTCTGCATGATGAATGCCGTTCGTAAATCCGGGCTGATTCCGGTCTCATATTCATTTCCAATAGCAGCTTACGGAGCTGATGGTAAATCGGTCATCATAGATATGACTTCTGAATTGAACAGTTCTAATGGCTTGTTTGCTGTAAATACATTTTCTCCGCTTTCACATCCTGACCCATCTCGTTCTGGCATTGAAAACTACAGAACTATTGATCATGGGGTTGTATTTTTAGTAAAAAGAGCTCAGACGGATTATGTAGTAAACCCTTCTAACAAGCATGGAGAAGACATTGTTAGCTCATATATTTTAGGAATGGTGCTTCAGGAATTACCACAACATTCGGTTATTCTTAAACCCAACCATTTGGCTTATGGATTTAATACAATTTCAATATCCGAATATGATACTAAAATGTATACTACGTTTAAGCGTGATTATATAGAAAAATGGAATCTTGATGCCTCGGATAGAGATTTGAAAAAGCAGAAAAAAGGGGTGTTGATAGAACCCAAAATACCGATATGTGTTTATATTGACCCAGTTACACCTGCTCCGTTTGTTGTATGTGTTAAAAAAGCTGTTGAAGCTTGGAATGCTCCTTTTCAAAAAGCTGGTTGGAAAAATGTATTTTATTTTACGAGTGATGAAAATGATGCTTCACTATCCTATAAAAAAATACTTTTTAGATGGGGTTGCGCAAATAATGATAATAATATTTCAATCTTAACTAATCCGGTAAATGGTGAAATTTTAAGTGCACGAGTAAATTTTATGGATGTTAAGGCAGAAGAGTTACTTCAAAGATATTTTTTGCAGTGTGGTGATAAAGATAATCGTATACTTAAAGATATACATTCGCTCGATGTACGAAAGGATATTTTGACAGTTCAGATTGAGGCTTTATTAGCAAACGTTTTAGGTTTGAAATCTAACAATGCTGCTTCCACAGTTTTTACACCTGCGAATTTTCGCTCTGATGAATGGCTGAATAAATATGGAACTTCTGCTTCAGTTACTTCTCAGCTCACATTTAATTATCTTGTTAAGCCAGAAGATAAAGTGAGTATAAAGAATCTCATGCCTAAAATATCAATATATGATAATGATGCCATAGCTTATGCTTATGGAAACAGTGCTTCGGCTCCATCATTAAAAGCATCTTATTATGTTGATCTTGATAAATTAGATCCTTATGCTCAAAGTTATATGTCGAATGATGTAATTGAAGCAAGCTCTATTGGTATATCAACTATTAAAGCTATTTATCCTAGAATAAATACATTGGTTAATCAACTTCCTGAAAATCAGAATAGCTGGGAGTTAGTATCTGATCTGACTAAGAAATCATTGTCTTTGTATCATGCATATTTGTATCAGATTGCGAATATGGTTGGTGGACGTTCTAAACGTCCTATAATACCATCACTTAACGAAGTTCCTGTTTCTTATGTAACTAAATCAGAACAAGTTAAAGCTTTGGATTATTTAAAGAATAATTTGTTTAATGCAATCCCTGTATGGATTAACAATAATGATTCTTTAAAAATGGCATCAGAAATCAACATAAAGGACAATTTGATTTTTATATCAAATAGTGTATTAGGTAAAATAATAAGTAAAGATGTAATAAGTGTTTTGATAGATGCTGAAAATGAAATGGGAACTCAGGCATTTACATGCAGAGATCTTTTTGCCTATCTTGATCATGCTATTTTTGCAGATTTTGATAGTAAGAAAATTCATTCTCCTTACCAACGCTGTGTACAGGCTTGTATGGTAGAAAAATTACTTAGTGCAGTGAATGCAGCTAATATAACTGCCGGATTAAATGATTGTTCTGCTATGCTTCATACCTATTTTATAAAAACTGCCAATAAGATAAAGACGCTTTCTGAAACACATACAGACCCAACTTGTCGTGAGAATTTTAAACTTATGATGATAAAGATGAATCGTGAATATTTTGATAAATAAATAAGAATATGAAATACTGTAAAATAATAGGCTTAGTAATTTTAGCTTTTTTCTCAAGTCAGATTCAGGCTCAGCATCGTAAAATTAATTTTATTGAAGATGAGTCATTAGATAAAGTTTTGCAAAAAGCTGAATCTGAGAAAAAACTAACTTTTGTTGACTGTTGTTCAACATGGTGTCCGCCTTGCCGTACTATGGAAAAATTAGTGTTTACTCTTGATAGTGTAGCCGATTTTTTCAATGGCAAATTCATTAATCTGAAGATGAATATGAGTCTTCCTCAGAATAAGATTTATGCTTCAAAATATCAGATAGAGGCATATCCTTCCTATTTAATTCTGAATTCAAAAGGTGAAGTCTTGTATAAATTTATAGGAGGAATGGAGGCTGATAAGTTCATGAAAAAGATCAGGGAAGGACTTAATCCTGAAAACAGATATGCAGAGATGAATAGAATTTATCAGTCAGGAAAATATGATGATAAATTTATGCGCGAATATATATGTGCAAAGTTAGATCGCAATGAACGTACTGAAGCTAAAATTCTTGCTGAGAAATATTTTCAGAAACTAACTTCGCAACAAAAGGTGAGTTCTGAAAATTGGTTATTGTTTGGTGAGAATAAATATGAAAAGTATTTGTCCGGTATAAAGAGCCATACTTTTGATTATCTTCTCGATCATTGGACCGATTTTGTGAAGGTAAACGGTGAGAAGGCTGTTTACTCTAAAATAACCAATACCTATCGCACAATAACTAAATGGGCCTTAAATGGATGGTATTTCAAGGATTTTGGAAGAAATGAAGAGGATTTTTTGAAATATAAAAACCAATTGAAACCTATTCCTGTACCAGATAAAGATCAATATCTTATCATGATGGATATTGCTGCAGCTGCTTGCAGAAAGGATACAATTACTGCAGGCAATATTCTTGCTGATCATATTGGCGAGTTTACAACTGAAAATCAACAGGTAATGTTCGATTTTTTAATGCTGACTCCAAGATACAGAAAGCATCCTCGTGAAGAAGAGATGGCACGTAAAGTAATACAAAGCGGAAAGAAATCTAATTTGCAACATTATCTTGAAACTTTATATCCTGATATAAAGTCGGTTTCTTCAGTTGAAAAATATGATGTACCAAATCTTAAAAGTCGGATTGGAGGTACATCAATAATTCCTTTTTTTCATCCAAAGAAACCCATTTGCTGGTATAGATTTGAAGATAGTTCACATAGAGCAGTCTATTATTCATACGATTTACAAAAAGGAAAGCATCTTTTGTATGATACCTTAGCTATAGATCGTTTTCTTAAAGTGAGAAACATTACTGACGGGCATCATATATTTTATTCTCCCGGATTTAATGATGAAGGCATAGAATCCAGATTCTCTTATGGTGGCAAATCATATATATATCATCCGGATTCAGGAACTATATCTGTTGCCTCAGAAAAGAAATACCCCACGATTTCGTGGGGTATTTCTCCAAATAAGCGGTACGAAATAAAATTGAAAGATAACAATTTATTTGTAAAACATGCGGATTCAGATACTCTTTCTCAATTATCTTTTGATAGTACTATAGATTTTGAATTTGAATTAGCTGATCTTACATGGATAGGAGATAGTCAGTTTTACATAACCAGAAAAGATCAACGTAATGTTCGTTCACTAGCACTTCTTAATTATCTCATGGTGCCTCCTAAAGCAACAACATATAAATATGAATTACCCGGAGATACAGCAGTGGCTCATAATCAATTATACTTTTGCGATCTTTCAGGTAATGGCAAACTGGAATTGGTGAATACTGATAAATGGAAAGATCAGCAATTGGATATTGTGCAAACTAAGGATGTAACGGATAAAATCTTTTTTATCCGTAGGAAACGGACTCGTGATCAGTTGGAACTTTGCTACATTGATATAGCAACTAAAAAAGTAAATGTTGTATTTCATGAAGATAGTAAGCCTTATATTAATGAAGATATGTTCAATTGCTATATAGTTAATAAAGGCAAAGACATCTTTATGTGGTCTGATCGAACAGGATGGGGGCATTATTATCATTATTCAATCAATGGCAAATTACTTAATGCCGTAACTCAAGGAGCATGGACAGCTGGCAAAATATGTAAAATTGATACTTTGGGTAAAAATATATATTGCTATGGTTATGGAAAAGAAAAAGGACTAAACCCTAACTATTCGTTCTTGTATAAAGTCGATTTTAGCGGGAAAAAAGTAAAACTATTAACCACTGAAAATGCGAATCATTCAGTATTTGTTAGTCCGGCTCTGAATCTTTTAGTTGATAACTGTTCCCGTATTGATACACTACCACAAACTAAAGTACGTGATATGAACGGGCGTATGCTTGCTGTATTAGAAAAACCAGATATCTCAAAACTTCTTGATTATGGATGGAAAATGCCGGAACAGTTTACAGTAAAGGCTGCCGATGGAAAAACTGATCTCTATGGGATAATGTGGAAACCTTATGATTTTGATCCGAATAAAAAATATCCTATTATATCTCAGGTCTATCCCGGACCTCAGATTGAAACTGTATGGACAGACTTTACAGTTTTTGATAAATATAATAATACAGCACTTGCACAAAGAGGTTTTATCGTTGTTTGTATGGGACATCGTGGTGGTTCGCCATTACGCAATAAAGAATACGCACAATATGGATATGGTAATTTACGTGATTATCCACTAGCCGATGATAAAGCAGGTCTTGAACAACTTGCAGCAAAGTATTCTTTCATTGATTTAACTCGTGTAGGCATTGTAGGCCATTCCGGAGGTGGTATGATGGCAGTTTCTGCAATTTGTACGTTCCCAGATTTTTATAAAGTAGCCGTTGCTTCATCGGGTAATCATGATAATACCATTTATAATAGAACCTGGGGAGAAACTTATCAAGGAATAGGAGAGGATGATAAGTTTTCAGTGAAAACAAACCAGCAATTGGTTTCTGGCTTAAAAGGGCATTTGCTCCTTGTTACTGGTGATGCTGATGCTAATGTGCATCCTGCGAATACCTATCGCTTAGTTGATGCATTAATTCAGGCTGATAAAGAATTTGAATTTTTAGTATTACCAGGTCAGGGACACCATTATGAAAATCCATATCAAAGTTATTTCGAGAAGAAGAAACGCGATTTCTTTTCTAAATATCTTCTTAAAAATTAAAAATATTCATTGTATGAAAAGAAAAAGTTTGGCTATTTTAGCCATGTTACCAGTTGCGATTTTTGCACAGTCCGGTCAATTTCTTATTAAGGGAAAAATAGCTAGTCAGAATGTTCCTACTAAGATCTATTTAGCTAATGTAGGTGCTAATCAACTTATTCCAGCTGATTCAGTTATTATTAAAGATGGTGTTTTTGAGTTTAAAGGTCAGGTGGCTGAACCAAGGAGAGTAACTCTAGTTGCTGATTGGAAAGGCGTAGGGTTAAAGCAGATTATGAAACTAAGGAGCTTTGATTTTTGTAATGTGTACCTTGAGAAGGGACAAATTACTGTATTTACTTCCGACTCTCTTTTCAAAGCTAGTGTGGGCGGATCACCAATAAATAATGATTATCAGGAGTTTAAGAATGTGTATTATCCTCTTGTGTCTAAACAAAATGAAATTGATACTGAATACAGAAATGCTTCTGAAGAAAAAAAGAACTCAAAAGAATTTAATGAAGATCTGGATAGACGCTTTAATGCTTTGGCTGAGCAAAAGATTAATGTACAATCAGACTTTATAAAATCACATTCTAATAGTATTTTCTCTATTGATGTTTTGAAAAGTTTAGTTAACCCAATGGCTGACTTTAATGTTGTGGAACCGCTGTTCAACAGTTTATCGGCAGATATTCGCAATTCAGCAGCAGGTAAGAAGCTGGATGAAAACATTAAAAAATTCAAGCAGCTAGCTATCGGTGCTGTAGCTCCAGATTTTACTCAACCCGATGTAGATGGCAAACCTGTGAAGCTTTCTGATTTCAGGGGTAAATATGTATTGCTTGATTTTTGGGCTTCATGGTGCGTGCCTTGTCGAAAAGAAAACCCAAATGTTGTGAAAGCATATAATCAATACAAGGATAAGAACTTCACTGTACTAGGTATTTCACTAGATAATGCCAGTTCAAAAGCTGCATGGCTGAATGCTGTAAAGGTTGATAATCTGACATGGAATCATGCTTCAGATCTGAAAGGTTTCAATAATGTTGCTGCACGCTTGTATTTCATTGAATCAATCCCTCAGAACTTTCTGATTAGTCCGGAAGGAAAGATTATAGCTAAAAATCTTCGTGGTGATGACTTGATTAATATGTTGAATCAAACATTGAAATAATATTCTGACTTATGTTTAAGAGATTTTTCTTTTCTCTAACTCTCTCTTTACTGGCTTCCTGTGTCTTCTCTCAGATGCAGGAGCCGGTAAAGTTCGGTTCAAAGTTTAAAACATTATCTGACACTGAAGCCGAAATCAGATTCACGGCATCTATTGATAACGGTTGGCATGTCTATTCCGTGAACCTACCTTCGGGCGGGCCCATTTCGGCAACTTTCAATGTGGATAAGATGGATGGTGCCAAACTGGTAGGTAAGCTGGTTCCGGTTTCAAAGGAAATTTCTAAGTTCGATAAGATTTTTGAAATGAATCTGCGCTATTTTGAACACAGTGCTGTTTTTGTGCAAAAGATCAAACTGACCAAACCTGTTTATAACATAAAAGGATATCTGGAATATGGAGCCTGCAACGATGAAAGCTGCTTGCCACCAACTCAGGTTTCCTTTAAATTCTCAGGTAAGAATGATAAGATAAAGACGGATGATCAGAGTGTTGCCGTGAAAGAACAAACTAACGTTCCTGTTACAGATACCATTGCCGGGCAAACTGCACAGAAAACTGATAGTGTGGTGGCCGACTCTGCTACAGCTATAGCAGGCAATTACTGGAAACCCGTTATTAAACAACTTAATGATATGGGCGACGGTAACAGCCAGAAGAATCTAGGATGGATTTACATCTTTGTTACCGGATTTGCGGGCGGACTACTGGCTCTGTTTACTCCTTGTGTATGGCCAATCATTCCTATGACAGTAAGTTTCTTCCTAAAAAGAAGCAAGGACAAGAAGAAGGGGATCAGAGATGCATGGATCTATGGCGCATCCATTGTTGTAATTTATGTAGCCTTAGGACTGCTTGTTACGCTGCTGTTTGGTGCCAATGCACTGAACTCCCTTTCTACAAACGCAGTATTTAATATCCTGTTTTTCCTGATGCTGGTAGCTTTTGCTGCTTCTTTTTTCGGAGCTTTTGAGATAACACTGCCTTCATCATGGACTACAGCCATAGATAGTAAATCGGAGAAGACAACGGGACTTTTAAGTATTTTCCTGATGGCCTTCACGTTGTCACTTGTCTCTTTTTCGTGTACCGGACCAATCATCGGATTCCTGCTGGTGCAGGTTTCTACTACAGGCGATGTCATTGCTCCGGCTGTTGGTATGCTGGGGTTTGCCATAGCTTTAGCACTTCCGTTCACCCTGTTTGCACTCTTCCCTTCCTGGCTGAAGTCAATGCCGAAATCGGGTGGCTGGATGAATGTAATCAAGGTATTCCTGGGATTCCTTGAACTGGCTTTTGCATTGAAGTTCCTTTCTGTGGCCGATCTTGCCTACGGATGGAGAATTCTGGATCGTGAAACATTCCTTGCTCTGTGGATTGTAATCTTTGCATTATTAGGATTTTATTTGCTTGGAAAGATCAGATTTCCACATGATGACGATGATAATAAAGTGAGCGTTCCTCGTTTCTTTATGGCATTGTTCTCACTTGCTTTTGCTGCATATATGGTTCCCGGATTGTGGGGAGCTCCATTAAAAGCAGTCAGTGCTTTTGCTCCGCCCATGAAGACACAGGATTTCAGTCTGTACACTAATGAAATTCATCCAAAGTTTACTGATTATGACGAAGGTATGGAGTATGCCCGGAAAAACGGGAAACCAGTTATGGTAGACTTTACCGGATATGGTTGTGTAAATTGCCGGAAGATGGAAGCTTCTGTATGGACAGACAGTAAGGTGAGTGAGCTTATAAATAACGATTATGTGCTTATTTCGCTTTATGTAGACGAAAAGAAACCTTTGCCACAAACTGTTACAGTAAAGGAAAATGGAGAAGAACGTATGCTGAGAACCGTGGGCGACAAGTGGAGTTATCTGCAACGCACTAAGTTCGGAGCCAACGCTCAACCTTTTTACGTATTGCTGGACAATGAAGGAAATCCTTTAAATAAATCGTATGCTTACAATGAAGATATCAATAAGTATGTAGCATTCCTGCAAAAAGGGGTTGATAATTACAGCATACACTGAACTATTTCAAAATAACACAAAATCATCTGCCACCTGCTACTAAAGTTGCATAAATCCCTGTGTTTATAGACTTCTTAGCTGGTGGTAGATAAATTTATGATACAAATCATCTACCACTAAAATCTGCCATCTGCTACTAAATTAATCGTTTTTTGCTTATAAAAATTTTGTAGTCTGACTTTTCGCCCGGTTTTTATCAATAATATTTCTCAGACCCTCGTGCTATAATTAACTTATTACTCTTTGTCTTTTTTATAAAGTGGTTTAATCGTTTATTAAATTCCTCCGGCCTATTACGGGCAGCTTCGATGTATGCAAGGCGAATTCTCTTATATGAATCAGAAAATAGACAATAGTTCTCCCACGTAACAGAATCTTTTTTTAATTCATTGAGAATATCTGTCGGAAAAGTATATTCCTGATTGATGATGTTTTTTATAGAATCCACTACCAGAGGATGAATCAGATTATTCTTGTATAACCATGCTATCCGCTCCTTATTCAATTGAGAATAGGTACTTGAAGGATTCCTGACCGAATAGCGTTGTATTGTGCTGGTTTCTGTATAAGACCTTACAGTACTATCAATCCATCCAAAACATAAAGCTTCCTCAACAGCATCATTATATGACACCGATTTTATGCCCGATAATTTAGTCGGAAAGATAAGCCATACCTCTCTTTGTGTTTGAAAATTGCTTTCCAGCCACTTTCTCCAGATAGATCTGTCCTCAGCTTGAAATGTCTTTATCATATTAAACCTTTTTATGTTTGCAAAAATACGGATAATTCTCTGATTGCCTTCGGGCAAATTTTAATTATCAGTCCAGAGTTTAGCAAAACTCCGGTTTGCTTTCTAAAAAACAACTAGGCAAGTTTGTGCATCCTTGTACAAAAGATTGCATTCTTCTGTACAAAATAATTAATTCTTTTGTACAGAAGAAAGATTTGTTTTGTACAAGATAACACAAACATCCCGCCTGAAAAATAAAATCTCCCGAGCAGAAAATAAAACTTCCGGTTGCATACTTGTAAACAGTAAAGGTGGAAAATCTAGTGGCAGATGTCGCCGACTTGTAGCAGATAAAATGTATCGAAAATTTATCTCCCACCAGCTGTACATCCCATGAATAGGAATATTTGTTCAATTTTAGTGGCAGGTGGCAGTAACTTTCTATTTTTTTTGTTTGGTGTCAAGTAGAATGCGTGATATAGTTAAATAGCAAACGTTCATTTATTGATATTTTTACTATTCAAACAGAATAAAAAGAATACCTTTGTTTTTCAGAGTTTAAAGTAAAAAGTTTATGGCAGATAATTATCTAGAAAATCAGTACGAGCAATACCAGGCCAGAAAGGCTGCATGGGAGAAAGCTAACAAATACGGTAAAAAGAAAACAACTACAGCTAATCAGGCGAAACCAGAACAACCGTTTGCCGCTTCAGAAACTGATACAAAGAATAAATTCGTTTACAGAAAACTGGATGCTTTTACAAGCGGAAAGTCGAAAGGGAATCCTGCCGCCTGTCTGTTCCTCGATAAAGATCAGCAATTAACAGAAGAAGAAATGCTGAGTATAGCAAAAGATCACAAAGGATTTGTGTCCGAAGTTGTTTATTGCAGTCCGCTAGCCGATAATGCATACAGATTGCGTTATTACTCTTCCGAATGCGAGGTAGAATTCTGTGGACATGGAACTATTGTCTGCATGTATAATCTGGTAAAAAGTAATAAAGAGCTGGAACAGGTTAAAGAAATTACAATTAAAACCAATAAAGGAGATTTGGCGGTATATAACGAACTTCAGTCACTAGATGCTGTATTTATCACAGCTCCCAATCCTGAGTATCTTGAAGTAAAACCTTCGTTGGCAGATATAGCCGCACATCTTCAAACTGCTGTTGAAAGCCTTGATCAACAACACCCCATTATGTTAATTGATGCAGGCTTAAGAACGCTGATTGTTCCGATTGTGAATTTAGATAATATCCTTGGTCTGCATCCGGATGAACCAAAACTGAAAGAATTCTGTCTCAATAATGGTATTGATATAATACTTGTTTTCACCAATGATGTAGCTGATAAATCAAATAAAATCAGAACCCGTGTCTTCGCTCCGAAGTTTGGATATCTTGAAGATCCCGCAACCGGTTCAGGAAATTCGGCAATGGGCTATTATATGCTGAAGAATGAGATGTGGAACGGAGAGCCAGTTTCAATAGAACAGAATGACGAAAAAGATCTCTTTAATATTGTGAAGCTTAATACCAAAGATGGCAAAGTTCTTTTTGGTGGCGGTGCTGTTGTTAAGATTGATGGAGAATACCATTTATGATTTAGAAATAAATATGAATATTTACATAGCATTGCTTAGAGGAATTAATGTAGGCGGAAAGAATATCATAAAGATGTCTGAGCTGAAGAGAACCTTTGATTCAATTGGGCTTTGTGAAGTGCAAACATATATTCAAAGCGGTAATGTTATTTTCAAATCAGATGAAGAAGAAGCTGTTCTTCAATCTAAAATAGAGCATCAAATTGAGCTGGCTTTTGGTTTTCCGGTAAAGGTGGTGCTGAGAACTTTGGCTGAGTTAGAAGAAATAATCCTTAATTGTCCTTTCTCAAAGGATGAAATTTCGGAAGCTGAATCTTCGTCAGACAAGGAATGTTTGTATGTAGCGCTATTGTCTTCAGCTCCCCCAAAAGAGAAAACAGAATATCTTAACGCATATAGAAGTGATAGCGATGATTATCGGATTATTGGCAGAAACGTGTATCTTTTATTTCGCAATAGCATTAGTAAATCTAAGCTTGCCAATAATGTTCAGAAACTTGATGTCGCAGTAACCGTTCGCAACTGGAAAACTTTAAACAAACTTGTTTTATTGGCAAAAGAGACTAAGAATTGAATATTAACAATATACAAACACACGACTTATGAAACAAATAATATATCAGGTAGATGCATTTACCAGCGAAGTTTTTTCAGGTAATCCTGCAGCAGTCTGCCCTTCGGAAAAGTGGTTGAGCGATGATGTTATGCAAAAAATAGCAATGGAGAATAATCTTGCCGAAACAGCTTTTTATGTGAAACTAGATGATAAATATGAGATTAGATGGTTTACTCCGGCGGTAGAAGTCGATCTATGCGGACATGCCACTCTTGCTACTGCTTTTGTTTTGTTCAATTATGAAGATCATAAGGAAGATGCTATTCATTTCTATTCACCCAGAAGCGGAGAATTGTCTGTCAGCAAGAGTGGAGAACTGTTAACTTTGAATTTTCCTTCAGATGAATTTAAAGAGATAAAACTCACGGATGAAATAACAAATGGATTTGATCTACAACCAATAGCCGCCTATAAGGGTAAAACAGATTATTTCTTAGTCTTTGAAAAGGAAGAACAGATTGTGAATATAAAGCCAAATCTGAAAGAGATTTCAAAGTTAAAGGGTAGGGGAGTAATCATTTCCGCAAAAGGAAACAACGTAGATTTTGTTTCAAGATTCTTCGCTCCACAATCCGGCATCGATGAAGATCCGGTTACCGGTTCAGCTCATACAACGTTAACTCCTTACTGGTCGGCAAAACTAAATAAGAAAGAACTTTCTGCAATTCAGTTGTCAGCTCGTAAAGGTTATCTTTCTTGCAAATATTTAGGTGAACGAGTTGAAATTAGTGGAGAGTGTAAATTGTATATGGCTGGGGAGATTTATTTATAGCTTATTTAAAATATAGAAAACAGGAAAGTGTAATATGCAGAATATTGCACTTTTTTGTTTTATATCTAATATAATACACTATATTTGCTTCAAATAGGCAAAATAATGCACTTATGGATTTCTACGATATTATAAAAGACAGAAGAGTCTTGCTCAATATTACTCAGCAAGACCTGGCAGATATTTCCAGCGTTAGTCTTCGGACCATTAAAGCTATAGAAAAAGGCAACGGTAATCCCTCTATCGATACTCTTAGAAAAGTAGCCGATGCACTAGGACTCGAATTAATAATGAAAGTTAGAGAAATACATAAATTATGAGACAGGCAGAAGTATATTACAATAAGATTCTGGCAGGACTTTAAGCTGAGAGTGATAATGGAGAATACACATTTCGTTATGACGATAAATACTTTCAGGATTCCTCTTTACCGGCTATCAGCTTAACGCTTCCAAAGACAAAGCAAGAATACAGATCGGCGACCCTTTTCTCCTTCTTTTTCAATATGTTGTCTGAAGGAGTAAACAAAGCCATTCAGTGCCAGACACTTCGTATTGATGAAGAAGGTATGAAAGAAATAAAATATTGTCCGGGTACTTTAGCAGAAGGATTTGATAAATATAGTCCTTTGCGCCTGGAGTATGTTTTTTTATATTTATTATTTCACAAAAAGATTAGAGGAATGAGAAAATTGTGTTTACTTTGTTGGAATACAATGATATTACTAAAATTGGATCAAAAGAAGATTATTTTATTAGTATTAATAAATATGGATGATAATTCTTAAATTCGAATAAAACATATAATAATATAATTACAGTATGATATTATGACAAAAACACTAAAAGAAATAGGAGCTAATATAAATTTAAAAGGCTTTGTTATTCATCAAATTATTAAAGAGGCAGGCGATAGACATACGATCTTAAAAGAAGCAAATGAATTAATTTCAATAACTAAAAAAGAAAAACAATTTGTAGGTAAAGTAAACAAGGCATACAATCAAAAGTCGGGTCCTGTTTATGGTATTTTTGGAGATGAAGATCATACATTTAAAAGCCTCTTAGAAACATATTGTTTAGATAATGATTTTTTGAGTTTTTCTTCAAATGCAATTAAGCACTACAAAGTTGTTGTGTCAACTTCTGCTCCAGCTACAGGGGGATTTGTTATTTTTGCTCATTTTTTAAATACCGATAATAATAATGATTATATCCTTGTATTGACGATTAATAATAAAGATGGATATGTAGTTAGTGAAGTGGATTTGACAATAAAAGATGTTAAAAATCTTGATTTGTCTAAAGTTGATGTTGCTTGTATCATCAATCTTACAAAATGGAAAAATATAAAATTAGGTGCTGATCTAGAAAGCAAAACGTACTTGTCTTTTGTAAAAGGGAATAAGGATGTGAGCTATTATTTTATGTCTTTTATTGATTGCGCAGATAAAACTACTAGCACAGAGTCAACAAAAAGATTAATAACAGCAGTGCAAAAATTCCTCCATGAAAAAGGATATGAAAGGACGGAAATAATCAAAAAGAGGAATGACGTTTCTGACTATTGTAATGATTGTTTAAATAGAAAGAAAGAAATATCTTTATCCTCAATCTCAGCACTTTTAAATAATGAGCAACCAGATGAATTTAAAGAATTTGCAGCTGTTGAAGAATATGGCGTTAGTGAAATTATAAGTGGGGATAAAGCGCAATTGAGGAGGATTAAATATGTATATTATAAAGATAATGATATTACTGTCGGATTTGATAATAGCTTATTGGGTAAAGATGTAATTTTTGACAAAAGTAAAAAGCAATTAATATTCAAACATTTACCTCTTGAATTGATTAAAGAATTAGAAAAGTAATGTTATCAAGAATCACCAATATCATTAGTAGTTCTGAAAAACACTATATTGAATCTGGAACTTTATTTTGTAACAATTGTATTGTTGCAGATAAAGAATGTTTAGGATATTTAGCTGAGCACGAATGTTTTGAGCAACTTATCTATATTGAAGATCTTATTGATGGGGAACCTGTAAATTTAGAACTATCCTTGCACAAACTAACTCTATTAGAGTTTTATGATTCTTTTGAATCATTTTTTTCAAAAAATAAATATTGCATTGAACCTCAGAAAGAATATTATATTTATGATATTAAATGTTCAAATACAACTCCGAACGAACTTATTTGTAAACATATAACTGTAATAACTTTAATTAATGCAATTAAAAATATAGCAAAGCATTCATATGTAGATGCTGATATTGAGAATTCAATCATCTTTAGAGAAGATAAAACTGTGTTTCTTCCATTTGAATTTGATTCACAAGACATACTATTGATGGATAGTGAAATTGATAAATTAAATGCGACTTCAAATATACTCAAAGGGGCTGATAGTGAAAAAAAATTCCTATTCATTAATGAACTAATAAATTTCTTGGAAAAAATAGATGAGTATGATAGATTTAAGTTCCTTTTATCTAATTTTCAAGAGTTCTATGATAAATGTAACAATGCATACCAATTCTATTTAAGAGATTTTTCTTACAATAAGTTTAAAATAGAATTAGATTCAAAAGCTTTAGAATATACACAGAAAATACAATCAGTAATAAATGAAGCACAAACAAAATTAATAGCAATTCCTACTGTATTTGTACTGGCTTTTACAACATTTGATTATTCTGAACTATTAATAATTAAAAATATTGCAACAATATTGAGTTTGTTTATATTTGCAGTTATAATTCAGCTTTTTTTAAATAATCAAAAAAGTACATTGAATTTTATTCAAGATAATATAAATTCATACAAAAGTACATTTAGATATGACAATATAGCAAAGATTACAAGTCGGTTTTCTTTAGTGGAAATTGAGCTTACTAAACAAAGGAATCGTTTATTAATGGTAGAAGTTATTCTTTGGTTAATACCGATCGTTTTGCTTTGTTTATGGTTGTTCTTATTCGGGTTTAGTCTTAAATCGTACTTTATAAGTTTTTTATTCATATTTGTTACTGTATTTAAAATGTTTATATAATGATAGAATTTCGCTATTCGCAACTTCTTAATATTGTGATTCATAATGTCGGGAATAAAGCTAATGATGAAGGCTGTCAATTCTCATCAGCAATAATAGAGCCTAATAACGAGTTAAGAAATTTGTTGTTACATTATTTTGTTACTCCATTTAAGTCAGAAGAATACAATTGTTTTTATCATGAATCTGATTTAAACTTTAATGAAGTATATTCTTATGTGTCTAAAATATTTGATTGTCAAAGCAGTATTTATGAACAGTCTATAAATTTAGCAAAGCATCTATATGAAAAAAGTACTCATGCAAAAATAAAAGGAGGAGAGTTTTATGTGGTTTATTTTAAGAGTTGCATGATTGATGGCAAAATAATTGACGCAGTAGGTTTATTTAAATCAGAAAACAAGGATACTTTTCTAAGAGTATATCCTTTAGCTGGCTGTTTTGAGATTGAAAGTGAAAAAGGCATCAATATAAATAAACTGGATAAAGGATGCTTGATTTTTAATACAGAAAAAGAAACTGGTTATTTGGTCGCAGTTGTTGATAATACAAATAAAGGAGTTGATGCAAAATATTGGATTGAGGATTTTCTGCATATTTCTCCACACAAGGATGATTTTCATAATACTCAAAATGTTTTATCTCTTTGTAGGAATTTTGTTGAAAAAGAACTTCCACAAGAATTTGATGTATCCAAAGCTGATCAGGCTATCTTCTTGAGTAAAACTGTGAGTGCTTTTAAAAATAATAGTTCTATTGATATGAAGCAATTTGCAAAAGAGGTATTTATTCAACCAGATGTTATAGAACGTTTTAGTAAATATAAAACTGCTTATCAACAAGAACGAGATATACAAATTGATGAAATTTTCGACGTTTCAGAACAAGCTTTAAAGAAAAAAGCTAAAGGAAAAATGAGCACTATTAGATTAGATAAAAATTTCGACATTTCTATCCATGGAGGGGATGAGTTTATTCAAAGAGGATATGATGAAAATAAAGAAATGTACTATTATCAGCTATTTTTTAAAGAGGAAAAATAGATGGTTGAAGAACTTTTTGTAATTATAAATTAGATTTTATATGATAAATTTAGCACTCATATTGTTGTCTTTCTTTTAATTTTACCTAGATGACTTGATTAAAGACTCTTTCCTCTCATTACAAAACCGTCCTTTCTTCGTCCTTATAGTTAACACATTATATTAACGAAAAAAGAAATGATAAAGAAAGGACTTCTTACACTTGGTTTATTATCGGCTTTTATGGCTTTGCCGGCACAGGAAAAAGCCTTAATGAATACCTCGAAAAGTAAGTATGCACAACTTACTAACGTTGATTTGTCGGCTGTGAAGTGGACTAACGGCTTTTGGGGTGATAGATTCCGCGTTTGCAAAGACACTATGCTTATCAGCATGTGGAATACATGGAATGCTCCTGAGATTTCACATGGTTTCCGCAACTTTGAAGTGGCTGCCGGTGAGTGTTCGGGCGAACATTGGGGACCTCCTTTCCACGATGGCGATTTTTATAAATGGCTTGAAGGTGTGGCTGCTGTTTATGCGGTAAATAAAGATCCGAAGTTGGATGCGCTGATGGATAAAGCGGTTGCGGTTATCGTAAAGGCACAACGTGAAGACGGATATATTCATACTCCGGTTATTATTGAAGAAAAAAATAAAGGTATCGATTCTCACAAGGCTCAAAAAGAGACTGTTGTTGGAACAAAAGTAGGTGGCGCCAATGAAGTAGGGGCTTTTGCTAACCGCCTTAACTTTGAAACTTATAATCTTGGTCACCTGATGATGGCTGGTTGTATACATTACAGGGCTACCGGAAAGAAGACTTTGTTCAACGCTGCAATTAAGGCAACTGATTTTCTTTGCCACTTCTACGAAACTGCTTCGGCTGAACTTGCCCGCAATGCTATATGTCCTTCTCACTACATGGGTGTGGTTGAGATGTATCGTGCAACAGGCAATCCTCGTTACCTGGAACTGGCAAAGAACCTGATTAATATTCGTGGTATGGTGAAGAATGGTACTGATGATAATCAGGATCGTGTTCCTTTCCGCGACCAGAAAACTGCAATGGGACATGCCGTTCGTGCAAATTATTTGTATGCTGGTGTGGCTGATGTATATGCTGAAACTGGTGAAAAGGTTTTAATGGATAATCTGGAATCTATCTGGAAGGATATTGTTACCCGAAAGATGTATGTAACAGGTGCTTGCGGTGCTTTGTATGATGGTACTTCTCCTGATGGAACTTGCTATGAACCGGATTCTATCCAGAAAGTGCACCAATCTTATGGTCGTGCTTATCAATTACCTAACAGTACGGCTCACAATGAATCATGTGCCAATATTGGTAATATGCTTTTTAACTGGCGTATGTTGCAGACTACTGGTGAAGAGAAGTATGCAGATGTGATGGAGACTGCTCTTTATAACAGTGTTTTGTCTAATGTCAGTTTGGATGGAAAGAGATTCTTCTACACCAATCCATTGCGTTTGTCGAAGGATTTCCCTTATACACTGAGATGGCCAAGAGAGCGTCAGTCATACATCAGTTGTTTCTGCTGTCCTCCAAACACAATGCGTACTTTGTGTGAAGCACAGAATTATGCATATAGCATCTCACAAAAAGGTGTTTGGTTCAACTTATACGGTGGTAACCAACTTGATACTAAACTGACTGATGGCTCTGCCTTGAAACTGACTCAGGTTTCTGATTATCCATGGGATGGCAAAGTGGTTACAACTGTTGATAAAGTTGCCTCTAAGAAAGCTTTCTCAATGAACTTCCGTATTCCTGAATGGTGTGAAAAAGCAACCTTGACTGTAAATGGTAAAGCTGTAGATGCAGATCTTTCTGCCGGAAAATATGCTGAGGTGAACAGAGTTTGGAAGAAGGGCGATGTAGTGGAGCTGAATCTTGCCATGACTGTGAAGCTGATGGAATCTAATCCGTTGGTGGAAGAAACTCGTAACCAGACTGTAGTGAAACGTGGACCGCTGGTTTACTGTCTTGAATCTATGGATGTGGAAGGTGGACAATCTATTGATAATGTATTGATTCCTGCAAATATTCAGCTTACTCCGAATAAGATTACCATTGATGGTAGTCCGATTGTGGCTTTGGATGGTGAAGCACAACTGATGAATGAAGGTTCATGGAAAGGTACTCTTTACAAACCGGTATCTGATTCTGCCAAGAAGGTGAAAATTCGCCTGATTCCTTATTATGCATGGGGTAACCGTGGTAAAGCGGATATGACTGTATGGATGCCGTTGGCACGATAAATAAATGTTGATAAACAGATAATATAAGAAAAAATGAAACGTATTCCATTTCTCCTGCTTGTTCTCTTTTTAGGGATAACAAAAGCATTTTCGGCTGATATATGGGTTTCCGTGCATGGCAATGACCGCAACAACGGAACTCAGGCTTCACCGAAAGCTACACTTGCAGGAGCATTGAGACAGGCACGTGAACTGAGAAGACTGAAGGATGAATCTGTTAAGAATGGGATTCATATTTATATGCAGGGTGGAACTTACTCTGTGTACGAACCGGTCTTTATTCGTCCCGAGGATTCGGGCACGAAAGAATCGCCTACGGTTATTCTGCCTGTGAAGAATGAAAAGGTAATTATTAGTGGTGGTGTATCACTATCTGGATGGCAAAAGGCGGGACATGTAAATGGGCTGCCTACTGCTGCAAAAGGAAAAGTCTGGGTAACAGATGTTCCTGACTTTAACGGGAGAACGGCTGATTTCCGTCAGTTGTGGATAAACGGAAAGAAAGCTGTTCGTGCCCGTAATGTTGCCGATTTTAAACAGATGGCAAGGATTGTGAACAATGATGTGGAGAATGAAATTCTTTGGGTGCCTGCAAAATCGGTGAAGGCTATTATGAATGCTCGTCATGCAGAACTGGTGCTTCACGAGATGTGGGCAATTGCCAATCTTCGTATAAAATCTATTAAGGTTCAGGGTGATTCTGCCGGAATTAAATTCTGTAATCCCGAAAGCCGCATTCAGTTTGAACATCCCTGGCCGCGACCAATGTTGGGCAAAGGGGTGAACTCTGCTTTTTATCTGACTAACGCCATTGAGCTACTCGATCAACCGGGTGAATGGTATTATGATAACAGAACGAGTCGGCTTTATTATTATCCACGTGAAGGAGAAAACATGAAAACTGCATCGGCTGTGGTTCCTGCCTTGGAAACTTTGGTTCAGGTAGAAGGAACGGTTGATCGTCCGGTTTCAAAAATTCGTTTTGAGGGTATCAACTTTAATTATACTACTTGGATGCGTCCGTCGGAAAAAGGACATGTGCCTTTGCAGGCCGGAATGTATATGCTGGATGCTTATACGTTGAATCCGAAACAACTGCGTGATGATAATAATCATCCGCTGGATAATCAGGGATGGATTGGTCGTCCGCCTGCTGCCGTTCAGGTGCAGGGTGCAAACAACATTGCTTTTGCTAATTGTTCTTTTGAACATTTGGGTTCTTGCGGACTCGATTTTGTTGAGGCTGCTCAGCATGTAAGCGTGGAAGGTTCTATCTTTAGAGATATTGCCGGTAACGGTTTGCAAACAGGTAAGTTTAACGATCCTTCGTTTGAATCGCACTTACCTTACGATCCGGCAGATAGCAGAGTGCTTTGCGCCAATCAGCTTATTGCCAACAATTACTTTACTGATGTAACAAATGAAGACTGGGGATGTGTGGCAATCTGTGCAGGTTTTGTAAGAGATGTAACTATTCAGCATAACGAAATCAGTTATGTGTCCTACACCGGAATTAGTTTAGGATGGGGATGGACACAAACAGTAAATTGCATGCGAAACAATAAAGTAATTGCAAATAATATCCATCATTATGCTATTCACATGCATGATGTGGCGGGTATTTATACGCTTTCTTCTCAACCAAAAACAGTGGTTGCTGAAAATTATGTGCATAATATTGTTCTTTCTCCTTATGCACACGATCCTAATCACTGGTTCTACTTGTATACCGACGAAGGTTCTTCCTTCATAGAAGTGAAAGATAACTGGTGCGATTCCGAAAAGTTCCTGAAAAATGCCAATGGCCCGGGTAATGTATGGACAAACAATGGTCCGATGGTGGCAGATAGTATTCGTAATCGTGCTGGTTTACAACCGGATTATCTATATTTGTTGAAAAAATAATCTTAATAATATAAAGATGAAACGTAATTTTATATTAATCCTTTTAATGGTTCTTTCTGTTTCTTCAATGAAAGCACAAAAGGCTACATGGATTTGGTATCCGGGCGATTATGAAATATGGCTCGGTAATAATATGAACAATAACCGTACGGAGCGCGGAGCTTTCTTTCCTCCTTTCTGGAAAATGGATAGCCATTACGTGCTGGTTGAGTTTTCAAAGAAACTGAATCTGTTTAAACCTGAAGAGATTACAATTGCTGTTGAGGGACGTTACAATGTGAAACTTGACGGTAAACTACTGTTTGGCGCTCCTAAGACGCTGATTATTCCGGAAGGAAAGCATAGTCTGAATATCAAAGTTCACAATCAGGCAACGGTTCCTGCTATTTATGTATCGGGTAAAACAATTAGCTCTGATCAGTCATGGAAAGTAACTTACGAAGATAAGGAATGGATTGACGAATCGGGCAAGGCATCGGATACTTCGGCTACAACTTATATGGAAGCTGCAAGTTGGAACTTTAATGATCCTTCTCAGTTGCCTTCTCAGTTTAAATTGCATACCGAACCTACTAATGCAGTTTCCAGTACTCCACAAACACAAGGCGTGTTACTCGATTTTGGAAAGGAAACTTTTGGTTACATCAAACTTGAACAGCTAAAAGGTAACGGAAAAGTGAACATCTTCTACGGAGAATCTAAAGAAGAAGCAATGAGCACAGGCTCTTGTGAAACACTAGATCGTTTTGAGGTGAATAACGCTGAGGCTAAAGATTATACCGTTCAGGGTTCTAAGGCTTTCAGATATGTATATATCGTAACAGATCCGGGAGTGAGCTTTGCAAAGGCATCTATGCTTTACGAATCTCTTCCTGAAACTTATCGCGGTTCTTTCCGTTGCAGTGATCAGGAGATTAATAAAATATGGGATGTGGCTGCTTACACAATGCATCTCACTACCCGTGAATTCTTTATTGATGGTATTAAACGCGACCGCTGGGTGTGGAGCGGCGATGCTATTCAGAGTTATCTGATGAACTATTACCTGTTCTTTGATTCTCACACAGTAGGACGTACCATCAACTTGCTTCGCGGTAAAGATCCTGTTACTTCGCATATCAATACTATCATGGATTATACGTTCTACTGGTTCCTTAGCGTATATGATTACTATCTGTATACAGGTGACCGTCATTTAATTGAACAACTTTATCCGAAGATGGCTACCATGATGGATTATGTGCTGGGAAGAACAAACAAGGACGGTATGGTTGAAGGTATGACTGGCGACTGGGTATTCGTTGACTGGGCAGATGGTTATATGGATAAGCACGGCGAACTTAGCTTTGAACAGATTTTGTTCTGCAAGAGTCTGGAAACAATGGCTGTTTGTGCTGATCTTACCGGAAATAAAGAGGATAAAGCAAAGTATGATAAACTGGCGACTTCTCTTAAATCGAAGTTGGAACCTGCTTTCTGGAATAACCAGAAACAAGGATTTGTTCATAATCGTTTGAATGGAAAGCAAAGTGAACAAGTAACTCGCTATGCTAATATGTTTGGAATCCTTTTTGATTATCTGAATGATCAAAAGAAACAAGCCGTTAAGAAGTCGGTTATACTAAATAATTCTATTATGAAGATCTCAACTCCTTACATGCGTTTCTATGAATTGGAATCTCTTTGTGCACTTGGCGAACAGACTAATGTAACCAAAGAAATAAAGGATTACTGGGGTGGTATGCTTAAACTGGGTGCTACTTCTTTCTGGGAAAAATATAATCCGGAAGATAAGGGCAGCAAGCATTATGAAATGTATGGCCGTCCGTTCGGAAAGAGTCTTTGTCACGCCTGGGGATCAAGTCCTATCTATCTGTTAGGTAAATATTATCTGGGAGTGAAACCTTTGAAACCCGGATATAGTGAGTTCGCCATCAATCCTTCTTTGGGTGGATTGAAATGGATTGAAGGAACGGTTCCTACTCCAAAGGGAGGCGTTCATGTATATATGGATACAAAGACTATTAAAATAAAAGCCGGCGAGGGTAAAGGTTATCTTACTTTCAAGAGTAAAAGCAAACCAAAAGCATCTACCGGAGTTGTAGAGAAACTTTCTAACAATGAATATCGTATATTAATTGAAGGCAATAATGCAGAAGTTACAGTAAACTACCGTAACTAATCATAATAGCTTTGAATAAAAAGAGCGAAGAGGCAGGTTATTATCCATGCTTCTTCGCTCTTTTTATTTATAACTTATTCATTCTTCCGTACACCTGGGTGTACGGACTTTCTACACCCGGGTGTACCGTCAGGGTCCATCCGGGTGTAAAAATGTTGTTCATCCGGGTATACTGATTGAAAGCCCCTTTCTTTCTTAAGGAAATTGCATGCTTTTGAGTACATTCCTCCTTTGTTTTCGTCTCATTTTTATAACATTATAAACTTATTTGAACGATGACGAAACTGAAAGTATTGACCTTGTGTGCATTGGCTTGTCTTTTTGCTTCATGCCAAAAGAATGCAGTGTCGATAATTACTTCGCCTACAGCATCCAAACGTTTACAGTTTGGAACAGAACAGCTGAAGACAACTCTTGAGAATGACGGATATACGGTTAAAGTCCGTAATTTGAATGATGCAAAACATTTAAGTGGAAAAACAATTCTTGCATTGGAAAAAGGAGATCCTATTTCGCTTGACCTTGCAAAGAAATATGGTTTTATGCTTCCTGATTTTAACAAGAAAGAGGGCTTTTATATCGGGACGAAGAAAAATATAACTTTAATGTATGGCAATGATCCATCCGGAGCTTTGTATGGTTGCCTTCAACTGAAAGATCAGGTTAAAAAGAATACTCTGGAATTTTCTGCAAGCATGACCGATGCACCTGAAATGGTACTTAGAGGTTCTTGCATTGGAGTACAGAAGCCTTATTACTTACCTGGAAGAACTGTATACGAGTATCCTTATACTGAAGAAAACTTTCCATGGTTTTATGACAAGCAGATGTGGATTAAATATCTGGATATGCTTGTGGCCAACAAAATGAACTCTGTTTATTTATGGAATGGTCACCCATTTGCTTCTTTAGTTAAACTGAAAGATTATCCGTTTGCTGTTGAAGTAGATGATGCTACTTTCAAGAAGAATGAGGAGATGTTTTCTTTCATAACGAAGGAGGCCGACAAACGTGGTATCTTTGTTATTCAGATGTTTTATAATATCCTTGTTTCAAAACCTTTTGCTGAGCATTATGGTATTAAGACTCAGGATAGAAATCGTCCTATTACTCCATTAATTGCTGACTATACACGTAAATCTATCGCTGCTTTTATTGAAAAGTATCCTAATGTTGGATTATTGGTTTGTCTTGGTGAAGCAATAGATACTTATGAAGATGATGTGGAATGGTTTACCAAAACTATTATTCCGGGTGTAAAAGACGGACTTAAGGCTTTGGGACGTACCGACGAACCTCCAGTTCTACTTCGTGCTCACGATACAGACTGTAAAATGGTAATGGATAAAGCACTTCCTCTTTACAAGAATCTGTATACAATGCACAAATATAATGGTGAATCGCTTACTACTTACGAACCTCGTGGTCCATGGGCTAAGATTCATAAAGATCTGAGCTCTCTTGGAAGTATACATATCAGTAATGTACATATTTTGGCTAATCTTGAGCCTTTCCGTTGGAGTTCTCCTGATTTTATTCAGAAAGCTGTTAATGCTATGCATAATGTTCATGGTGCTAATGCGCTTCACCTTTATCCACAGGCTTCTTACTGGGATTGGCCTTATACTGCCGATAAATTACCAGATGGTAAGCGTCAGGAACAATTAGATCGTGACTGGATGTGGTATAAAGGATGGGCTCGTTATGCATGGAATTGCCACCGCGATCGTAAAGATGAAATTGTATATTGGGAACAACAATTGGGTGATTATTATGGTATTGATGCAAAAGATGCCGGTAATATTCTTGAGGCTTATGAACAGACCGGTGAGATTGCTCCTAAGTTGTTGCGCCGTTTTGGTATAACAGAAGGAAACAGACAGACGCTTCTTTTGGGAATGTTTATGAGTCAGCTGGTTAATCCTTATAAGTACACAATCTATCCAGGATTCTATGAAAGCTGCGGACCGGAAGGTGAGAAGCTTATAGAATACGTTGAGAAGGAATGGAAGAAACAACCACATGTTGGGGAGTTGCCTCTTGATATCATTGCTCAGGTAATAGCGCATGGCGATAAAGCAATAGCAGCTATTGACAGTGTTAATGGTAAAGTAACAAAGAATAAAGAAGAGTTTGAACGTCTTCGTAATGATATGTATTGTTATCGTGAGTTTGCTTATGCTTTCAACCTGAAGGTGAAAGCTGCTAAGCTGGTACTCGACTATCAGTGGGGAAAGGATATTAAGAATCTTGATGCGGCTATTCCATTGATGGAGCAAGGACTTGTTCACTATCGTAAATTAGTTGATCTGACAAAGGATCATTACCTGTATGCTAACAGTATGCAGACTTCACTACGTCGTATTCCTATTGGTGGCGATGATGGCAAAAACAAAACCTGGGCAGAAATGCTTGTTCATTATCAGAAAGAATTAGAGAACTTTAAGGCAAATCTGGCAATGTTGAAAGATAAAGCAAACGGTAAGTTATTGTCTACAGATTCAAAGATTGCTGCGTTTGCTCCTGCTAAAGTTACATTGTTGGGTAATCCTTCTATAGTAAAACTAACAAAGGGAGCGCAGTTGTTTTCTAACCTGAATGAAAAAGTTGTTGATATTGCTCCTGAAC
>Ga0316601_100000053_pt1 | contig 39303 bp, 30 predicted proteins | sample OWC_soil_day5_no_FD_207663 | JGI IMG/M metagenome (GOLD analysis project Ga0316601, IMG submission 207663) | Wetland soil microbial communities from Old Woman Creek delta, Ohio, United States - OWC_soil_day5_noCT | ecosystem: Environmental > Terrestrial > Soil > Wetlands | place: USA: Ohio... | reverse complement strand
CCACGCCTTAGAAGGGCGTTGCTCTATCCAACTGAGCTAAAGACGCAAATGGAGCGGGTGAAGGGAATCGAACCCTCGTAACTAGCTTGGAAGGCTAGCACTCTACCATTGAGTTACACCCGCGCATTTTATGGACAATCCCCACCGGTTTCCCGATGAGGATATTCCATTTGGAGCGGAAGACGAGATTCGAACTCGCGACGTTCACCTTGGCAAGGTGACGCTCTACCACTGAGCCACTCCCGCATAATTATGGTGCAGGTGAAAGGACTTGAACCTTCATGCCGTTGGCGCTAGATCCTAAGTCTAGTGCGTCTGCCAATTCCGCCACACCTGCACATTTTGAGTTTTGTGGTGGCTCACCGGGGAATCGAACCCCGGACAACTTGATTAAAAGTCAAGTGCTCTACCGACTGAGCTAGTGAACCATAAATGGGGTGGACGATGGGACTCGAACCCACGACAACCAGAACCACAATCTGGCGCTCTACCAACTGAACTACGTCCACCATGATGGTGCGCGATCGGGGACTCGAACCCCGGGCAACCTGATTAAGAGTCAGATGCTCTACCGACTGAGCTAAGCGCGCATAATATAAATGGTGCGTCTTAAGGGATTCGAACCCCTGGCCCACGCCTTAGAAGGGCGTTGCTCTATCCAACTGAGCTAAAGACGCTTATGGAGCGGGTGAAGGGAATCGAACCCTCGTAACTAGCTTGGAAGGCTAGCACTCTACCATTGAGTTACACCCGCAGGTGGTCGGGGTGACAGGGATTGAACCTGCGACCTCATGGTCCCAAACCACGCGCGCTCCCAGCTGCGCCACACCCCGATATTCATTTCCTGAAAAGCTGTTAAGATATTAGTGGTCGGGGTGACAGGGATTGAACCTGCGACCTCATGGTCCCAAACCACGCGCGCTCCCAGCTGCGCCACACCCCGATAATATGCCTTTTAAGCCTACCTACTAACTTCCCGCCAACTCCTCAGCGACATAAATTATTTTACCCGATATATTGTGATTCGTCAATAGCAAAATCGATATTTTTTCAAATCATATATAAAAAATTATAGTTCAATGATGCTTGCCTTAACTTCACCGTCCGTGAGCTTAATAACAGCAACGCTGAATAAGCCGTCTCTCGGAACAGCCGGACTGCCCGGGTTTACAAACCATATTCCGTCCTCGTAAGCTATGCCCGAGGCATGGGTATGCCCGAACAGAACCACATCCGCATCTGCCTCCAGAGCCTTGAATTTAAGCCTTGTCATCGAGTTTTTCACATTGTACCTATGGCCGTGTGTGATCAGGAATTTTTTCCCCTGGATCATATCGATTATTTCGGCAGGGACGGACTTCGTCATATCGCAGTTGCCTCTGACGCTTATGATTTTGCCTTTGAAATATTTGGCGATCTCCTCTACATCCTGAACATTGTCGCCAAGATGTACGATCATGTCCACATCGCCCATCTTTCTCACAGCTTCCTCAATGACCCAGTTGTACCTGTGTGTATCGCTAATAACGCCTATCAACAAAGCTAGACCACCCCCACTAACTTTTGCATCTCAACCTTAATTTTTTCAAGCGCCTTTGCCCTGTGGCTAATTTTATTCTTCGTTTCGCTGTCCATCTCGGCGAACGTCATCCCGTATTCCTCAAGAAAGAATACAGGGTCATATCCGAATCCGTTTGCGCCTTTTTCTTTTTCAGCTATTATTCCGTCTATCCTGCCCTCGACATCCAATGCTCTTCCATCCTCTAAAACCAGGACCATGGCGCATATGAAGCTGGCACGCCTCTCCCCGGCGTTCTTACCCTCAAGGGTACGGAGCAGCTTATCATTGTTTTTCTTGCTGTTGCCGTGCTCTCCGGCGAATCTGGCCGAATATATGCCCGGGGCTCCGCCAAGGGATTCGACAGCCAGCCCGGAATCATCTGCCAGGACCATAGCCCCCTCCACTATTTCGGATATCCCCTTCGCCTTCAGGTAAGCATTTTCCCGGAACGTACTGCCGGTCTCCTCTATGTCGATGCCTATGCCCGCTTCCTTCAGAGAAAGGATCTCAACAGGAATGCTCTTCAATATTTCCTTTATCTCTTTTATCTTGTCCGCGTTATTACTGGCTACGATAAGTTTTCTCATCTTTACGCCCCCGTGCCTATCCATAATGAATCCATCTTCAGTGTATCCTTCTGGGCCTGGATGACCTGCTTTATGCCCTTTTCGCCAAGCGCAAGCAGCCCGTCGAGCTCAGCCCTGCTGAACGGGCTTTCTTCTCCGGTTCCCTGTATCTCTACGAATTCGCCCGCATCAGTCATTATGATGTTCATGTCGACCTTGGCTTTTGAATCCTCCTCGTAACACAGGTCAACCAGCATCTCGCCGTTAACCACGCCTACACTTATGGCGCTTACAAATTCCCTGATCGGGTAAACCGAAAAAGGCGTCTGCTTGTGAATTTTGTTCACCGCGTCCACAAGCGCGACGAAGGCCCCCGTTATAGAAGCTGTCCTTGTTCCGCCGTCAGCCTGGATTACGTCGCAGTCTATCCAGATTGTCCTCTCTCCTATGGCTCTGAGATCCACAACGGACCTAAGAGCTCTTCCGATCAGCCTCTGGATCTCCATGGTCCTCCCGTCCATCTTCAATCTCGATATGTCCCTGGGTTTCCTTGAATGTGTGGCCCTCGGGATCATGTTGTATTCGCAGGTGATCCAGCCCTCTCCCTTTCCTTTCAGGAAAACAGGTACCTTCTCTTCTATGGAGGCCGTGCAAATAACCTTTGTCTCCCCCGCTTCCATAAGCACTGATCCTTCAGCGTACTTGGTGTAACTTCTTGTTATCCTGACCGGCCTTGCCTGATCAAATTTTCTTCCATCTATCCTCATTATATATCCTATACCTCTCTTATATCGTTCAATTTATCAGCAAGCACAAACAGCTCGTCGCGTTCGGGAGGCAGCACTTCGACTCTCTCTGCGCCGTCCACCAGATATCCTCCGAAATCCACAATCTTGCCTATCGTCGCGGCCTTTATCCCTTTATCCTGCAAAAGCTTTACAAGCTCCCCGCCTCTGCTGCAGGTTATCAGCATGCTTCCTGATGATATGAGCTTCAGAGGGTCTATTCCGAAGCTGCCGCATATCTTCCTCGCTACGGCCGCCACAGGCATCCTGTCCTTGTAGACAACGAATCCCTTGCCGCTTGCATCCGCGACCTCCCAGAGGGCTCCTAAAACCCCTCCTTCGGTTATGTCATGCATTGAGTTGACGCCGAACTCTCCCGCTATCATGCCTTCGGGTACAACGCTGATCTGCTCCATGTAGGATTTTGCCTCTTCCAACTCTCCGGCTGTCAGTATCCCACCCAGGATATCTTCGTAGTCGTTTGCAATAATGCAAGCCCCTTCAAGGCAGAGGTCCTTCGTTATTATTATGTCGTCCCCCACCTTTGCTCCGGATGTCGGAACCGCAGTGCCGCTCTTGGCCTTTCCGACCACCGTGCAGGATATAACCATCCTGTTCACCGCTTTCGTCACTTCCGTGTGCCCTCCAAGGACCTCTATATTAAGCTTCCTGGCTTCCTCGTCAATTTCCTTCATCACCCTTTTTATGTCGTCCATAGAAGCATACTCCGGAGCCAGAATTGTTACGAGTATGCCTATGGGCTCCACTCCTGTGGATGCTACGTCGTTGCAGTTTATGTGCACGGCGAGCCTGCCGGAATTCTCTGACGCGCCTGTTATCGGATCAGTCGACAGAGCGCATTCGTGGTCTCCGTAATTGATTACGCAGCAGTCTTCGCCCACGCCGCTTTTTATCCTGACATCATCTCTGGTCTTCCCCCTGCTGCTGTCTATCAGATCCTTAAGCTCATCCCAATTTAACTTTCCAACCTTCATCGATACATACTTCCTCTCCAAAGAAAACAAACATTTTTTCTACAGTCTCTAGTTCTGATATTAACATATTTTTCATGGGTTTTGATATAATATTTGCGTGATTTGCTTGAAATACATGAAAAAAGACGCTTTACGCGTCTTTTTTTCATGCCTTGGCGATTTCGCTGTTAACCAGCTTGTTTACTATCTGTGGGTTCGCCTTGCCCTTCGTCTCCTTCATGACCAATCCTACGATGAAGCCTACCGCCCTCTTCTTGCCGCTCTTGAAATCCTCAACGGATTTAGGGTTGTCGCTTATGATCTTTTTGACCACTTCAAGTATCTCCGATTCGTCATTGTTCTGCACAAGACCGCTTTCCTCAACGATATTCTGCGGATTTTTTCCGGTCACGAACATCTCTTCTATGACTTTCTTGCCGATGCTGTTCGATATGGTGCCTGAGTTTATGAGCTTTATGAGCTCTGACAGCTGTGAAGGTCCGAATTTCAACTCCTCCACGGCAATGTCCTTCTCGTTCATCATCCTTGAGACATCTCCCATAAGCCAGTTTGACGCCGCTTTAGGATCGCCGCTCAGCTTCGCAGCCTCATCGAAGAAATCAGCCATAGCCGAAGTCAGCGTGAGCACGCCGGCATCGTATTTCGGTATGCCGTATTCGGCAACGAACCTCTCTGCCTTTTCATAAGGAAGTTCAGGTATGGTTGCCCTGATCTCCTCCACCCAGCCGTCAGGTATGTTCAGCGTCACCAGGTCTCCTTCCGGGAAGTACCTGTAGTCGTTCGCCGCCTCCTTGCTTCTCATGCTAACCGTTGTGCCGGTGTTCTCATCCCATCGTCTTGTTTCCTGTGTCAGCGTGTATCCGTCGTTAATGGCTTCCTCATGCCTTTTGGCTTCGAATTCCAGAGCCTTTTCCAGCGCCTTGAAGGAGTTGACGTTTTTTATTTCCGCCCTGACTCCGTATTCGCTGCTGCCCTTTTCCCTGATGGATATGTTTCCGTCGCATCTGAGCGAGCCCTGCTCCATTTTGCAGTCAGACACGCCGATGGAGAAGAGAATGCTCTTCAGCTTCTGAAGGTAAAGTGTTGCCTCAGCAGGCGATCTCAGGTCGGGCTTTGAAACGATCTCTATGAGAGGCACTCCGCACCTGTTGAAGTCAACAAGCGAGCCGGCCTCCGTGTGGAGGAGCTTTCCCGCGTCCTCCTCCATGTGAATCCTTTCTATCCCTACTCTCTTTATAGATCCGTCTTCAAGTTCTATTTCGATGTAGCCGTCCCTGCATATAGGGAGCTCATCCTGGGTTATCTGATAGTCCTTGGAGCAGTCAGGATAGAAGTAGTTTTTCCTGTCCATCCTGCCGATCTTTGTTATGCTGCAGTTCAAAGCCAAGCCAGCCTTGATCCCGTACTCGACAACCTTTTTGTTGAGCACAGGAAGCGCTCCGGGAAGTCCCAGGCACACGGGGCATACCCTTGAGTTGGGCATTCCGCCGAATTCAGTGCTGCACCCGCAATATATTTTGGTTTTTGTTGAAAGTTCCGCATGAACCTCCAAGCCTATAACTGATTCAAACTCCATTTCAAAATTCCCTCCCCTTAAATACTAGGCTTCATTTTGTGCCAGTTCGTGGATTGCTCATAGCTGTACGCCAGATTGAAGAGGACGTCCTCTCTGTAGTAGCCGCCGATTATCTGCAGACCGACAGGCAGGCCGTTCACCATTCCGCAAGGCACGGATATTCCCGGAAGCCCAGCCACGTTGACCGGAACAGTGTATATGTCGGAAAGGTACATGGAAAGCACGTCTCCCGATTTTTCTCCGATTTTGAAGGCGGTCGTAGGGGATGTAGGACAGACTATCGCGTCAAACTCCTTGAGAACCCTGCCGAAATCCTGCTTTATGAGGTTTCTCACCTTGAGTGCCTTCTTGTAGTATGCATCGTAGTATCCTGCCGAGAGCACGTAGGTGCCCAGCATGATCCTCCTCTTAACTTCAGGTCCGAAGCCTTCGCTTCTTGTCTTATAGTACAGGTCGACTCCGTCCTTGAAGCTGGCTGACCTGTGTCCGTATCTTATCCCGTCGAATCTTGCAAGGTTTGAGCTTGCCTCGGCGCTGCTGATGATGTAGTATGCCGCAAGCGCATAGTCCGACAGCGGCAGGGAGCATTCCGCAACTTCAGCCCCGTTGGCCCTGAATACCTCTATCGCCTCGTATACCGCTTTCCTTACTCCCTCATCGATTCCTTCGCCGAAGTATTCCTTAGGAACGCCGATCCTCTTTCCCCTGAGGTCCTTTGTGAGGCATTTCTTGTAATCAGGCACTGCTATGTCCGCCGTAGTGGAATCCCTTCTGTCCAGACCGGATATGTGCTGGTTAAGGAGCGCGCAGTCCTCCACGTCCCTTGCAAAGGTGCCTATCTGGTCAAGGGTTGATCCGAACGCCACTGCGCCGTATCTGGAAACCCTTCCGTAGGTAGGCTTCAGCCCGACTATTCCGCAGAGCGATGCAGGCTGTCTTACCGATCCGCCTGTATCCGTTCCAAGCGAAAGCGGCGATTCAAACGCAGAGACGCATACGGCGGAGCCGCCTGAGGATCCTCCCGGAACCCTTTCGAGATCCCACGGATTTCTGGTTATCTTGAGCGCGCTGTTCTCGGTCGATGATCCCATGGCGAATTCATCCATGTTAAGCTTTCCGAGTATTATCCCGTCCTCGCTCTTTATTCTTTCTATGACGTGTGCGTCATAAGGTGAAACATAGCCTTCAAGAATCTTGGAAGAGCATGTGTTCTGCATTCCCTTGACGCTGATATTGTCCTTGATGGAGACAGGTATCCCCGCAAGGCTTCCTACCTTTTCGCCTGCGGCTATCTTCCTGTCCAGCTCTCTTGCCTTTTCAAGGGCTTCAGCCTTCGCCAGATACAGATAGGCACCAACCTTCGAGTCGACGCTTTCTATTCTGTCAAAGTGCGACGCCGCAACATCCTCGGCCTTTATATCTCTGTTTTTTAGCAAATCCAAAAGTTCATGAGCGGTAAATAAGTTTAACTCCTTCATGCGAATCGAACCCTCCAAATCTATTATTGTTGATCTATTACTTTCGGCACAACGATATACCCTTCCAGGCTCTGAGGCGCATTCTCAACTACCTCTTCCACCTTCATCGACTGCTGTATTTCATCGTCCCTGAACCTGTTCTCGATATAGTAAGGATTTACAATGATATCCTCGTCTTCAGTGTTGAGCTCGTTTAACTTCTCGATGTATCCCAGAACCTTGTTCAGGTCGCCTATCAGCGAATCCTTTTCGGCATCCGAGAACTCAAGTCTGGCAAGATTTGCTACGTGGTCTACATCCTTCTTTGTAACTGACATGGTATTCCCCACTTTCATAAATATTATTTTTCTATTTTATCACGAAACATGGAAAAAGGTTAGATGTCATATAGACTCCAACCTGTTTCAATTTAATATACTCTCATCCATATAAAAAACATTGTTATTGCAGCCAATGCAATGCAGGAAAGAGAAAACATTAAGTTTTTAAATTTATATTTTGAATCGAACATGGTTATCCCGAACAGCGTCAGCGTTACTACCATGCAGCACTGCAGGGTAAAGTAGCTGTCGAAATATTTGATATAAATGAACTGGTATGTGGTAAGCAGTGTTAAAATCAGCGCAAATATCGTGACGAACACCGACACCCATCCAAGTAAATTCAGGGTTTTTCTCATAAATCTCACCTGCTAAAAAATAAAATATCCTCGAGTTTTAGTACCTTTTAATTATACTCTTTATAAGGAATTTGTAAATACTTTATTTCAGGTAGGTCATAAGCTCCTCTTCACCAATCACCCTGATGCCCAGCTGCACCGCCTTGTCGTATTTGGATCCGGGCTCGGCCCCGACTATTACGAAATCGGTTTTTTTGCTCACGCTTCCGGATACTTCAGCGCCCATGCTTTCGAGCTTCTCCTTTATCCCGCTCCTAGAAAAACCTTCAAGCGAGCCGGTCACAACAACGGTCCTGCCCCTGAAAATGCTCTCCTCCGCTTCCTGCTTCTCCTCATAGTAAGGCTTCACGCCCAGCCTGAAGAGTTCCTCGACGCTTTCGACAATCTTCTCCTGGCCGAAGAACTCGAGGATGTTGTTTGCGACTATTCCTCCGATGTCCTCAACCTCTGTAAGCTCTTCAAAGTTTGCAGTTTTTATTGCCTCGTAGCTCTTGAACCTTGCCACCAGGTCCCTTGCAGTCTTCTTTCCCACATTCGGAATGCCCAGCGCATATATAAATGAAGACAATTCGCAAACCTTGCTCTTCTCTATAGAATCCAGCAGGTTCTGGGCCTTTTTCTCGCCGAACCTCTCCAGCTTGAGGAGATCATCTTTTTTGAGGCTGTAGAGCTCAGAGATCGATTTTATGTCCAGTTCCTCGAACAGCTGCTCCGCCGTCTTTTCGCTGAAGCCCTCTATGTTCATCGCTTCACGGTTTCCGAAATGCACTATGCTCTTCACAAGCTGAGGTTTGCAGGAGAGCGTGTTCTCGCAGAAGTAGTGCGCACCGTCCAATATGAGCTCCGTTCCGCAGTAAGGGCATTGTTCAGGCGGCACTATTTCTACAGCTGACTCGCCAGCTTCTTCAGCCACTCCCATGATTTCGGGTATGACGTCGCCCGACCTTCTGATGAACACCCTGCTGCCTATGCTTACGCCCTTCCTTCTTATGTCGTCCATATTGTTCAGCGTGGCTCTCTTGACTGTAACCCCGGCCAGTTCAACCGGCTCGAGAACCGCGGTCGGAGTTACCCTTCCGCTTCTGCCCACGTTCCACTCCACATCAAGCAGCAATGTGCTGACTTCCTGGGCTTCGAATTTATATGCTATCGCCCATTTTGGGAACTTTATAGTGTTCCCGATTATCTCCCTTGACTTCATGTCGTTTATGACTATGACTATTCCGTCTATGTCGTAATCAAGTTTGTTTCTCAAAGCCTCCAGGCCCGCGCATTCCTTTTCAACACACTCCATGTCCGGGCATTCAACCAGGTAGTCGTCCACAGGGAACCCTTTTTCTTTTATGAATTCCATCATGTCCATATAGGTTTCGAAAGTATCGTCCTCGCTGTAGCCTATATCGTAGAAGAATGCCGAAAGACCTCTCTTTGCAGTCTCCGCCACGTTCAGGTTCCTCAGGGCGCCTGCCGCTCCGTTCCTCATGTTCTTGAGCGGAACATCCGAATTCTCGTTGTAACGCTGAAACGCTTCCTTTGTCATAAGCGCCTCTCCGTGGATCTCAATCACTCCTCCGTGTTCTATCCTGAGAGGTACGGTTCTTATGGTCTTCACCTGCGCGGTTATCTCCTCGCCGATCTCCCCTGTGCCTCTCGTTGCAGCCACAGTCAGGAGTCCGTCAGCGTCGTAAGTGCAGTTAATGGTAAGCCCGTCAAACTTCTTTGTCAGAACGTAGGTTATGTCGGGAAGCTTGTCGTCATGATTGCGGTTATAATCGGCCACCGCCTTCCTGTTCCTTGCATCCCAGTCCCTCAGCTCTTTGAAGCTCTGGGCCTTGTCCATGCTCCAAAGCTTTGCCTTATGAGTATATTTGTTGAACTTGGAGAGCACCATGTCCCCTACTCTCTGGGTTGGCGAATCCGGAAGCGTGACCCCCGTCTCCTTCTCCAGCCCGACAAGCCTGTCGTAGAGAGCGTCGTACTCCTTGTCAGATATTACAGGGTTGTCCTGCACGTAGTATTCAAAGGCGTACTGGTTAAGCTTGCCAACCAGCTCCTGCATTTCTTCTCTTTTTTCTTTTGAAACTTCCATTTATGCGTTCTCCTTTACACAGCTTCCAGCGGAGCCATACTCAGCATGAGGATTTTTACCCCCATCTTGTCGAAAGCGATTGTGAGTTTTGCATCGCCTGCTGCTCTGGACACGCTGACAATGGTCCCTATTCCGAACTTTTCGTGCCTTACCTTCATCCCCGCATTTACGGATTCGGCCGTCAGCGTACCCCTTGGTGCCGCAGGCTTTGCAGCCGCATGACTTTTCGCAAAGGCTGATGCGACGACCGGGGACGCCGGCGCAGGCCTCCCGTGATGGCTTGCAGCATAAGCACCCTGCTTGAATTCCTGGGAGATTTCGTTCACGAAATCAGACTGAGCATAGGCAACAGTCCTTCCAAAAACTCTCCTTGTCTCTGCGGAGGTCATATAGAGCCTGTCCTTTGCCCTTGTTATGCCGACGTAGCAAAGCCTCCTGGACTCCTCCATCTCTCCCGGATCGTTCAGCGACTGGGCGCCTGGGAATATACCGTTCTCCATCCCGACCATGAACACCACCGGGAACTCCAGCCCCTTGGCGCTGTGCACGGTCATCATTACCACTGTGTTTTCGCTGTCATCGTGGTTGTCGATGTCGGATACCAGCGTGACCTTCTCCAGGAAGGCTGAAAGCGACTTGTCCTCCTGGTCGGAGTTCTCAAACTCGGCTGCAGCGGAAACGAGCTCCTTGAGGTTTTCGACCCTGCTGATGTCGTCCGGATCCTTCGAGTTTTTGAGCTCGTTCAGGTAGCCGGTCGATTCCAGTATCTCCTCTATGAGTTTTGATACAGGCTTGTCATCCTTTGTCCTGACAAAACTGTTTATTAGGCTCACGAATTTTTTTATCGACGTTACGCTCCTCTGGGCCAGGCTCATGACCTGCTCCACTTCGAGCAGGACGCTGTACATGCATTCGTCGATCTGGTTTGCAAATTCCTGGACCTTCTGTACTGTGGTATCGCCAATATTTCTCTTGGGGACGTTTATTATCCTCTTAAGGCTCACGTCATCCAAAGGATTGTTTATGAATTTGAGATAGCCCAATATATCCTTGATTTCTTTTCTGTCGTAGAATTTGAGCCCGCCTATGATCCTGTACGGTATGGACTCCCTTATGAACTGGTCCTCGAAAACTCGTGACTGCGCGTTTGTCCTGTATAGTATCGCGAAGTCCCTGAAGCTTCTTTGCTCGTCCTTCAGGGCTTTCTTTATCTCCAGCGCTACGTATCTTCCCTCGTCCAGATCGGAGAATGCCCTGTAAATCCTTATCTTCTCACCTGCATCGCATACCGGTCTGAGCTTTTTGCCTTTTCTCTGCGTGTTGTTGCTTATCACGCAGTTTGCCGCTTCCAGTATGTTTGCCTTGGACCTGTAGTTCTGCTCCAGCTTGATGACCTTGGCATTCGGATAGTCCTTCTCGAACTCAAGGATGTTCCTTATGTCCGCGCCCCTCCAGGCGTATATGCACTGGTCGTCGTCTCCCACCACGCATATGTTCTTGTGCTGGTCTGCGAGCAGCCTCACAAGCTCGTACTGCGCCTTGTTCGTGTCCTGGTACTCGTCCACCATTATGTACCTGAACTTCCTCTGGTAGAACTCAAGCACGTCACCGTGGTTTTTCAGCAGCTCCACCGTCTTGCAGATGAGGTCGTCGAAATCCAGGGCGTTGTTGCTCTTGAGCTTCTTCTGGTAGAGCAGGTAGAGGTCCGCTATCTTGTTCATCCTGAAGTTGTGCTGGTTTTCCCTCTTGAACCTGTCCGCCGATTTGAGCTCATCCTTCAGTTCCCCGATTTTGCCTATTATCTCCCTGTCGGTAATATCCTTTTCATTAATGTTGAGCTCCTGCATGCACTGCTTCACGAGGACCTTCTGGTCGTAGCTGTCATAGATGGCGAAATTCTTGTTGTAGCCCAGCTTGTCTATCTCTCTCCTAAGTATCCTCACGCAGCTGGAATGGAACGTGGATATCCACATGTTGTCCGCCTCGTTCCCAATGAGCTTCCTAACCCTTTCCTTCATCTCGCCAGCCGCCTTGTTTGTGAAGGTTATGGCCAGTATCTGAGAAGGGTAAATGTGCTTGTCCTCTATCATATGCGCAATCCTGTATGTAAGGACCCTGGTTTTTCCCGATCCTGCGCCCGCCAAAATAAGCAGCGGACCATCGATGGTCCTCACAGCTTCGAGCTGTTCTTTATTTAAAAGCTTTTCAAATTCCAAAGCCAAAATCATCACTCCCATAAGTATGTTCTAGTCTATATTATAACATTATACTTGAACTTTAATCTCTTTTGTATGCCTTGAGCGAAATTAAAAGCGCCGACTTTCGCCGGCGCCTGAATTTATTCCTCAGGATTTTTTTCTTCTTCCTTATTCTTTTCTTTTTCCTCTAGTCTGCCGAGTATTATTTTATATCCGTCGCTCCCGTAGTTCAGGCACCTGTTAACCCTGCTTATGGTGGCCGTGCTCGCTCCGGTCTCTGCGGCAATTTCAAGGTATGTTTTCTTTTCCCTGAGCATTTTCGCAACGAGAAGCCTCTGTTCCAACGCTTTAATTTCTGTTATTGTGCAGATATCGTCAAAAAACCTATAGCACTCTTCTTTGGTCTCTATACTCAGGAATGCTTCGCACAAAAAATCCATCTCTTTTCCTTCCAGCTTGGACTGATACTGATTCATATGTTCATCTCCTCAAATATCTGATATAGGATTTCACTTTAACAGTTTAATCAATTAAATTGTATCATTTATTTGTCGATTTATCCATAAGAAAGAAAAAATATTTGCACAAAAAAACAGCTCTCTTGGGGGAAGAGCCGTTTCATAAATATTAGGGGGATTTGTTTATCTAACCTTACAAAATCATTATACAAAATACAGCTGCCACATTCAAGTGCAATTGCAGTTAAAATTGTAAACATTGTATTAATATGAAGGATTGCCGCTCACGTTCAGCGTCATGCTATTTACCCTGCAGCGCTTCAACCTCTTCTTTCCTCAGCTCCCTGTATTCGCCCTCGGGCAGCTGCTCGTCCAGCTTGAGCGGACCGAAGCTTATCCTTTTGAGGTATACAACCTCTTTTCCCACGCTTTTGAACATCCTCTTCACCTGATGGAACTTCCCCTCCTGTATGGTCACATAAACCTGCGAACCATTTTCATCTGCAGCCAAAATTTCAAGTTTTGCGCTCATGCATTTATATCCGTCATCCAGAACAACGCCTTCCTTGAATTTCCTGACATCTTCGTCCTCCACCGGCTTGTCGATTTCGGCATAGTAGACCTTGTCTACATGCCATTTCGGCGAGATAAGGCGGTGGTTCAGATCCCCGTCATTCGTTATGATCAGCAGTCCAACAGTGTCCTTGTCCAGCCTTCCAACCGGGAACGGTTCGAAGATCCTGTGCTCATCCTCCAGCAGGTCGATGACGGTCTCGTCATAGTTGTCGAAGGTCGCGGATACCACGCCGCCCGGCTTGTTCATCATAAGATAAATGTATTTCCTGTAGCTCAGGATTTCGCCGCCGACTTCAATGGCCGCCTTCTCCGGATCTATCTGCATGCCGCTGTCCCTGGCGGGCCGGCCGTCAACCTTGACCAAACCATTTTTCACCATGACTTTTACTTCTTTTCTCGAGCCCACGCCCAGATTAGCCAAAACCTTATCCAGCCTTTCCATCCCAAATCCTCCCGGTAATCAATCTATTTTGAAAGCATACATCCCGTAATCCTCATAGGGCACCACGCTGTTCTGGCTTTTTGTCAGCGCCAGCACCCTGTATGCGCCCTTGTTGTAAGGTATGAATGTGTAATAGTTTTTTTTGCTGGAGCTCTGCACAAGCTGCCACGATCCGTCGCCCATTATATAGAACTCTACGAGAACACCTTTCCCGCCTTCAAAGGATACGGAGAAAGTGACCGGCTCACCGGGTTTGATCTCCTCCCTGTCATGCTCGATCTTTGTATTCCTTACAGTGTGGGCTTCATCGACCTTTACCCTTATTTCATTCTTGCTGTCATAGAGTGCGTCGCTGATCAGGTTTTTGGCCAGTATGACAACCGAATACACGCCGCTGCATTTTGGCACAAACTCGTACTTCTTGCTCTCGACGAATCCGGTCTCCTCTATCACATGGTTGTTTATCTTGAGTATGTATTTCAGCAGCACACTGGCGGTATTCTGCACTATCGCTTCCAGGGCCACTGTATCTGAAACCACGTACTGCTTCTTTGGCGGCATTATCACGTAATCGATCTTTGCCGGGGCGAATTCATACACATCTACAGGTATTATTTCCACGCTGTCGGCTGTGAAGGTTGAAGCGATATCCTTAACCCTTGCCTCCAGCTCATACGCGCCAGTTGTTTCCGGATAGAAATCGACCCAGCTGCATGGTCCGTACTGTATTTCCTCCAGCTCCTTCCCGTCCCGCCTCACGATGAAGCTGTAAAGGTAGTCCCCGCTTCCGCCGGCCGCTTTGACATCAACGTGAAGCGTTTCGTTTATCAGATACGGTTTCTGCCTGTCGATGGACACCCCGGCTATGCACGCCTTCCTTTTGTCAGCAATCAGTTCTTCTTCCGCTGCCGCTTCCTCGATCAGGAATTCTGCCTTCGAAACGTAATCGAAGGATTTTTTGCTGCCTTCCTCCTTGACCTGCGCCATGACCGTATAGCTGCCCGCAGCTTTTGGAATCCAAAGAACAGTCTTGTCGGGAGTAAAATCGCTGAGGGTATTCCATTTTCCGCCAGCTCCGACGAGGTATTTGCACAGCAAATTCCTGCCCGAATTGTCGTTCAGCGAGATCTTTATCTCTGCGTTTTTGCTTTGAGGGCTTTCCAAACTAAATTCAATGCCAAACTCGTTCAACCTAATCCCCACCAGTCGCTTCATTTAAGATTTTTTTCAGATTCCTTTCAAGCCTTTCATCATCCTCGGCATTCCTTTTCTTGTGTCCCGAGGTCCTGCCGCCGCCTTTTCGTACTTTTGCCGAAATGTGCCTTTCGAAAAGCAGCCTGTCGATATTGCTGTCGTCATAGATGTAGCCTCTCGGGCTGATGGCATAGGCCTTCTTTCCCAGGACCATGGCGGCAACTCCATAGTCCTGGGTCACAACAATATCGCCCGACCTGGAGTCATTTGCTATAGCTATGTCTACGCTCTGAAATCCGCTCTCTATGTATTTTATCTCGCTGTAAGCGCTTCTCAGTATATGGTTGGTATCGCAGTACATGATAACGGGAACACCGTACTGCCTTGCAGCTTTTTCTATTATATCCCTTCCAGGGCAGGCATCGGCATCAATAAGAACTCTCATTATTTCTTGTCCTTCAGCTTGTACCCAGGCTTGCCGAGAAGCGCAAACATGTTTCTCTTGTACGCCTCCACACCAGGCTGGTTAAACGGATTGACGCCCAGATAGTATGCGCTGAGGCCGCAGGACAATTCAAAGAAGTACGCCATGTATCCGAAGTGATATGGAGTAAGCTCAGGAACGTTGATCATGATAACCGGAACCCCCCCCTCGTTGTGCGCAAGGACAGTCCCCTTCATTGCCTGCTGGTTTACATAATCCAGAGATTTTCCTTCAAGGTAGTTCAAACCGTCCAGATCAGCTTCGCTGGCTTCGATTGTCAGATCCTTCGACGGTGAACCGATGCTGATTATCGTTTCAAAGAGCTCCCTCCTTCCGTCCTGTATGTACTGTCCCATGGAATGAAGATCGGTAGTGAAGTTGGTTGATGCAGGGAATATGCCCTTTCCATCCTTTCCTTCACTCTCCCCGAAAAGCTGCTTCCACCATTCATTGAAGCTGCACAGGGCAGGTTCGAAGTTCGCAAGTATTTCAACGTTTTTCCCTTTTTCATACAGGGCATTCCTTACGCAAGCATACTGAAGGGCTGGATTTTCCCAAAGATCCTCATTTTTCAGATCATTGCAGGCTTCAAGTGCGCCTTTCATTATCTCATCTGTATCTATCCCGGCCACAGCTATCGGGAGAAGCCCGACGGATGTGAGGACGGAATATCTTCCGCCTACGTCATCAGGGATCGTGAAGCATTCATACCCTTCCGCACCCGCCATTTGCTTGAGCGCTCCCCTGGCTTTGTCGGTGGTCGCGAATATCCTTTCCGCGGCCCCGTTTTTTCCATATTTCTTTTCCATCAAATCTTTTATGAGCCTGAAGGCTATCGCCGACTCTGTAGTCGTGCCTGATTTCGAAATCACATTGACGCATATTTCCCTGTCTTTCACAACCTCGAGGAGCTCAGTAATGTACGCTGCGCTCATGTTGTTTCCAGCATAAAAAATCACAGGACCTTTTCTATCTTCCTTATCCAGAAGGCTGCGGAAATTGTTTGAAAGCATTTCAATTGCGGCCCTTGCCCCGAGGTAGGAGCCGCCTATACCAACCACTATGAACACATCACAGCTATTTCTTATTTTTTCGGATGCTTTTTTTACCCTGGCATACTCGACCCGGTCATAGTTCTGCGGCAGTTCAAGCCACCCCAAAAAGTCTGCACCCAAGCCTGTACCGTCATTCAACGTTTTTTGCGCTGCGTTTAGAGAAGGAATCATTCTCTCCATTTCATCCTTTCCCAAAAAAGAAGATACATAACTAAGATCTAGTTCAAGCTTGTTCTTCATAATGCCACCTCCGTCAACTGATTTGTTTATAATTATTATACCAAAAAAACTTCCAAAAATGTGCACAATCCCGATTTAGATAGTCACGTCACCATTTGGCGCGGGCATAGTAGAACTTCTTTGCAATCTCAGCAGCCACTACATAAAGACCGGTGAGGGCTATCAAAGCCGCCATCACCCAGGCTGGCAGCGGCGTAAAACCAAGAAAACGGCTGAACGGAAAATACGGTATCGCGAGCGTTGCCAGGCTGACAGCAATGGTCAATAAAAGCAAAGCCTTTCCCGGCCGGCTTTTGTAAAACGGCCTGCGGGTTCGCACAACAAGCGCAATCACAAGTTCTGTAAGCAGGGACTCGACGAACCAGCCAGTCTGGAACTGAGGCTGAGTAGAGTGAACCACCAGCAGAAGCAGCCCGAATGTTGCATAATCGAACACAGAGCTCACCAGGCCAAAAATGATCATAAAGTTGCGGATGAACCGGATGTTCCAGCGGTGAGGCTTTTCGACCAGCTCATCATCAACGTTGTCGCTTGGAATTCCCATTGCCGGGAAGTCGGACAAGAAATTATTCAGCAAAATCTGCTTGGCCAGCAGCGGGAGGAACGGCAGGAACAGAGACGCTCCAGCCATGCTGAGCATATTGCCGAAGTTGGCGCTGGTAGTAGTAAAGACGTATTTAAGCGTGTTTGCAAAGGTACGCCGGCCTTCCTTTATTCCCGCCAGAAGAACGTCCAAATCATGCTGAAGCAGCACGAAATCTGCAGCCTCCTTGGCAACATCCACAGCACTGTCCACGGATATTCCAACATCGGCAGAATGCAGCGCGGGCGCATCGTTGATGCCGTCACCCATGTAGCCGACAACATGGCCCATCTTGCGCAGCGCCAGGATGATCCGCTCCTTCTGGTTCGGGTCAACCTCGGCAAAGATAGTCGTGCGCTCCGCGATATGCCAAAGCGCTTCATCGTTCAGATCCTTTATTTGGCCGGCAGTGATGATTCCGTCAACCGGCAGACCGACAGTCTCGGCAACATGTCGCGCAACCATGCGGTTGTCGCCAGTGATTATCTTTATCTGCACGCCGAGCTGCTTCAGCGATTCAAGCGTATTGATCACGCCCGGCTTAGGAGGGTCGAAAAACAAGAGAAAACCGGCGAATGCCATGTCAAGTTCGTCTGTATCCGCTGTATATTCAGTTTTTCGGATCACATCTTTCACAGCTATGCCAAGTACGCGATACCCCTGAGCGCTCCATCCTTCAAAGCGCTTGCTGATCTCCGCCCTGTGCTCGCCATCCAACGGTGCGACCGCCTCACCGGTTTGAACCGAGGTGCAGACCGCCAGAACATTGTCGAGAGCCCCCTTTGTTATCAGCATAGGCTTGATTTCCGTCCCGGGATCGGAATCCACGACCACGCTCAGGCGCTTGCGGTGAAAATCATAGGGGATCTCCTCGAGTTTGTCCATTCCGGTCGTGTCCGTGTGTGTGTGTGTGAGGATCGCCTCGTCGAGCGGATTCGCAATGCCGGTCTGGAAGGCTGCGTTGAGATACGCCAGACGCATCACGTTTTCCGAAGGAGATCCTTCCAAATCGAGAGCGCCATCCAGGCGAACTACGCCTTCGGTGAGCGTGCCTGTCTTATCCGTGCACAGCATATCCATGCTTCCCAGATTCTCAATTGCGTTAAGCCGGCGAACTATCACTCCGGCTTTTGTCATATCCTGTGCGCCCTTGGAAAGATTGATGCTGATTATCGCCGGCAAGAGTTCCGGCGCTATGCCGACAGCAAGAGCGATCGCAAACAGGAGCGAATCGATCGCCGGCCTGTCCAAAAGAATGTTGATCGCCAAGACGGCCAGCACCAGAAAGCTCATAATCCGGGTAAGCAAACTGCCGAATTTCCTTATGCCGTGCTCGAACTCGGTCTCCGGAGGACGAAGCGTCAGCCGTTCAGCAATCTCCCCAAACTCTGTGTCTGCGCCAGTATTGACAATGAGTATGCGCGCAGTCCCGCTTCGCACGTTCGTCCCCATGAACACCATGTTGACGCGCTTTGGCAATTCGGCATCCTCCTCAACTTTGCCCGCCTTCTTTTCAACAGGGAAGGTCTCGCCGGTAAGCACGGCCTGGTTGACAAAGAAATCCCTGGCTTCCAGCACGATCCCGTCAGCGGGGATCAGACTTCCTGCCGACAGCAGCACGACATCGCCGGGCACAATATCCGCCGCCGGGATAGTCTGCGGCTTTCCGTCTCTCAGCACAACGGCTTTTGTTGTTATCTGCGCCCGCAGCTTTTCGACCGCCTGGTTCGCCCTGTACTCCTGCACAAAGCTTAGCAACGCGCTGGCAATAACGATGATGATGACGATCAGCGCATCAGTCCACTCACCGGCGACGACGGACACCGCAGCAGCAAAAATAAGGATCAGAACCAGCGGACTGGTGAATTGGGCCGCGAATGACCGAAAGGCAGTGTAGCGCCTGTGCGGTTTAAGAACATTCGGCCCCGCCTGCTTAAGACGCTTCCCGGCTTCAGCCGCACTCAGGCCATCCAGCCTGCCGTCTACTTGGTCCAGGAGGTCCTGGGTTTCGAGGTTCCAATAAGAGGCATCGGTCAGCTTGCTCATAAAACATTCCCCATTTCTTAAAGAGAATTCCTTCTTACAATTATAATACTAACATTTCCAATTTTAAGCAATGGATAGGTTCAATATAAAAAGCAGCGCATGACGGCCAGCTTTTCAGCTGAAAATCATGCACTGCTTAATTATCTGAAATGGATACTACTCTCGCCTTAGATTTCTTATTATTCCCACTCGATTGTTGAAGGCGGCTTCGAAGTAACGTCGTAAACTATCCTGTTTACCCCGTGGACTTCGTTGACTATCCTTCTAGAAACCTTGTCGAGAACTTCATAAGGGATCCTTGCCCAGTCTGAAGTCATTCCGTCTGATGAAGTGACAGCTCTGAGGGCTATCGTGTGGCAGTATGTCCTCTCGTCGCCCATTACTCCAACCGACTGTATGTTAGGAAGACATGCGAAGTACTGCCATATGTCCCTCTCGAGTCCTGCAGCTGCAACTTCCTCTCTGAATATCGCATCAGCTTCCCTTGTTATTACGAGCTTGTCTTCAGTAACCTCGCCTAGCACCCTGATCGCAAGACCAGGGCCCGGGAAAGGCTGCCTCCAAACTATATCCTTAGGGATTCCCAATTCTTCTCCAACTTCTCTGACCTCATCCTTGAACAGCTCTCTCAACGGTTCTATGAGCTTGAATTCCATGTCTTCCGGAAGTCCGCCTACGTTGTGATGGCTCTTTATTGTTGCAGAAGTGCCGGTCCCGCTTTCTACAACGTCAGGGTATATTGTTCCCTGAACAAGGAAAGCTATATCGCCAAGCTTGTTTGCTTCTTCTTCGAATACTCTTATGAACTCTTCTCCGATGATCTTTCTCTTTCTTTCAGGGTCGCTAACGCCCTTCAGTTTTCCAAGGAATCTGTCTGCCGCATTTACCCTGATGAGGTTCATGTCGAACTCGCCCTTGAATACTTCTTCAACCTGGTCTCCCTCGTCTTTTCTCAGAAGGCCGTGGTCAACGAAGATGCATGTGAGCTGCTTTCCTATCGCTTTGTGCACAAGAACAGCTGCAACTGATGAGTCCACTCCGCCTGACATACCGCAGATGACCTTCCTGTCGCCTACAAGATCTCTTACTTCCTTGATTTTGTCATACGTGAAGGACGCCATGGACCAGTCGCCCTTTAATTTGCATATCTCAAACAGGAAGTTCGCAAGCATCTTCTTTCCAAACGGAGTGTGGTTGACTTCCGGATGGAACTGAACTCCGTATATCTGCTTCGAAGCGTCTGCCATTGCCGCTACAGGTGTCTGGCTTGTTTTTCCGCATATTGCGAATCCGGCCGGAGCCTGCGCTACAAAGTCAGTATGGCTCATCCAGCATATTTCGTTTTCATCTATGCCTTCAAACAGCTTGCAGCTTGAATCCAATTCGATTTCAGTTTTTCCGTATTCACGCTTTTCAGGGCTGAATACATCTCCGCCCAATGTGTATGCTATCAGCTGCTGCCCGTAGCATATTCCCAGAACCGGAACGCCAAGTTCAAATATCTCTTTGTCTATCCTCGGAGCGCCTTCCCCGTAAACACTGTTTGGTCCGCCGGTGAAGATGATACCCTTTGGATTCTTTTCCTTTATCTTTTCTATCGATGTTGTGTACGGAACTATCTCGCAGTAAACGTTGTTTTCTCTTACCCTTCTAGCGATAAGCTGGTTGTACTGACCGCCAAAGTCAATGACAAGAACTAATTCTTTACTCATAATTTCCTCCTACTTAATGATTCTCAACTTATACTATAACAGATTATATATACCTGATTCAAGCTATAGTTAAACGCTTCTTACATAAGAATTGTCAGTTTGTAAATTGTGATGCATTTTAATGACAAAAGAAGCAGCGGTGAAAAAAGACTCCCGTTTCCGGGAGCCCCATATTTTAGTACATTCCGTCCATTCCCATTCCTGGGCCGCCAGGCATTGGCATTGGATTCTTTTCAGGCACATCTACAACAGCAGCCTCTGTTGTAAGGAATGTAGCCGCAACTGATGCAGCATTCTGGAGAGCTGATCTTGTTACCTTTGTAGGATCAACTATTCCAGCCTTGATCATGTTGACATATTCTTCTTTCAAAGCATCGAAGCCTATGCCTTTTTCGCTGTTCTTTATCTTGTCGATTATTATTGAACCTTCAAGACCTGCATTGTAAGCTATCTGTCTTATTGGTTCCTCCAGCGACTTTTTGATTATGTCAATGCCGACTTTTACATCAGGATCTTCAGCAGTCAGCTTCTCTATTTCTGTAACTATGCTTAGGAGTGCAGTACCGCCTCCTGGTACAATTCCTTCCTCAACTGCAGCTTTTGTTGCAGCAAGAGCATCTTCGATCCTGAGTTTTCTTTCTTTAAGCTCAGTTTCAGTTGCAGCTCCAACCTTGATGACAGCTACGCCGCCAGCAAGCTTTGCAAGTCTTTCCTGAAGTTTTTCTTTGTCGAATTCTGAAGTCGTCTCTTCAACCTGTCTTCTGATCATGTTCACTCTGTCGTGTATCTCAAGTTTGTTTCCTTTTCCGTTTACTATTACGGTGTTTTCCCTGGATATCTTAACTGATTCAGCTCTTCCCAGCATCTCTATAGTTGCTTCCTTGAGTTCTCTTCCCAGCTCCTCGGAGATAACCTCTCCGCCTGTAAGTATGGCGATATCCTGAAGCATCTCTTTTCTTCTGTCGCCGAAGCCTGGAGCCTTCACAGCTACGCAGGTGAATGTTCCTCTCAGTTTGTTTACAAGAAGTGTAGCAAGAGCTTCCCCTTCTATGTCTTCTGCTATTATAAGGAACTTTCTTCCCTGCTGCACTACCTGCTCAAGAACCGGGAGTATTTCCTGTATGTTTGTAATCTTCTTGTCTGTGAGAAGAATGTATGGATCTTCCAGTACAGCTTCCATTTTCTCTGTATCTGTAACCATATACGGGCTGACATATCCCCTGTCGAACTGCATTCCCTCAACAACGTCAAGTTCTGTTCCCATAGTGTTTGATTCTTCAACTGTGATTACGCCTTCGTTGCCCACTTTTTCCATAGCGTCGGCTATAAGTCTTCCGATCTCTTCTTCACCTGCTGATATAGCTGCAACTCTCGCTATGTCTTCTTTTCCGTTTACAGGCTGCGAGATCTTCTTTATTTCCTCTACGGATTTATCAACAGCTATTTTTATTCCCTGCCTGATGAGCATAGGGTTTGCTCCTGCGGTTACGTTCTTCAAACCTTCCCTGATTATAGCCTGGGCAAGAAGCGTAGCTGTAGTTGTACCGTCACCGGCAACATCGTTCGTTCTTGTTGCAACTTCTTTGACAAGCTGCGCTCCCATGTTTTCATACGGATCTTCCAGCTCGATCTCCCTCGCTATGGTGACACCGTCGTTTGTTATCAATGGTGAACCGAATTTTTTATCCAGTACTACGTTTCTTCCCTTTGGTCCTAAAGTTACTTTTACAGTGTTGGCAAGTTTGTCGACACCAGCCTGCATACCTCTTCTTGCCTCTTCACCGAACATAATGTTTTTTGCCATTCCGAATACCTCCAATTTATAGTATGTTTAGTATTTCTTACTCCACTACTGCCAGGATGGCGTCCTGTTTCAGTATTGTGTATTCCTCGCCGTCAAATTTCACTTCGGTTCCTGAATACTGTGAGAACAAGACTTTGTCGCCCACCTTTAATTCCATTTTAACTTCCTTGCCGTCGACGTATCCGCCGGGGCCTACAGCTACAACTTCTGCCTGCTGCGGTTTTTCCTTAGCGCTTCCCGGCAAAAGGATCCCGCTTTTTGTTGTTTCCTCTGCTTCCAATTTTTTGATTACTACCCTGTCTCCAAGTGGTCTAATTTTCATTTAAACCCCTCCTTTATGTATTTTGATATTTTAATTAACATTTTTCATTGTTAGCACTCGCCGCTCCCGAGTGCTAACACATATAATTTTAAATAATAGGAAAGGGAATATCAAATTTTGCATGTTCCGTATTTCGCCGATATACGGCCGTTTCAGCCGATTTGTTCAAAATAGATTCCTATTTCAGCGATTTAGCCAATAATCTGTTTTTTATGGATATCGCTCCTTCTTGGAAGTATAATAATCATATAACGGATCGAGAGAGGTGCATTATGAGGAGACTAACAGCTTTGGCGGTAGCTATCGCAGTGATAATTCTTTCAGTGAAATTCACGCTGAACTTCAAACCTTTATACTACCACGACATCAGCCGCCTGAATATAGAGGCGAACACACACCTGAACCGAGAAGAGATAAAGGCCGCATACGATTACCTGATTTACTACATAAACAGCGATGAGGATACAGGCTTTGACATCCCAGGGCTCCCCTCCTCAGCGGCCGGGGCCGTCCACTTCCGAGAGGTCAAGGGTATTTTCAAAACGCTTGATTACCTTCTGTACGGGTGCTGCGCAGCCTCACTGCTCGGAATATACTACTGCATTAAAAAAAGAGAGTTTTCATTCCTTAAACTCTCTTCAAATCTCATACTCATCATAAGCGCAGCGGCAGCCGCGGCATTCAGCATAAATTTCGACTTTGCCTTTACGCTTTTCCACAAGCTATTCTTTGACAACGACTACTGGCTTTTCGATCCCGCCACAGACCCTGTCATCAACCTTCTGCCTGCGGAATTCTTTTTCCACTGCCTGATGCTGATAGTGGCCTGCATTGTCGTTTCTTCACTGCTGCTGAGGCTTGCTCACAGGAAGCTAAGGAGCTGACTCCTCGGCCTCTTTTCCTGCCAGCCTCTTTACAAGCCTCTCGCCCTTGAATATACCGGCAACGAACAGAGCGGTCATGACCACAGCTATGAGCGCCAGCACCCAGCGGTTCCCGCCGCCCAGCCCGGCCCCGAAATAGGACGAGACGATTATTGCCGGGAGCCTTCCGAGGGTTGAGTACAGCAGGAAATACCTGAACCTTACATCCGATATCCCGCATACATACCCCAGGACATCCTTGGGGATTCCCGGAATAAGGTAGAGCAGGAATATCACGTAGTGGATGCTCCCCAGCCTAAGCGCCCTGTCGAAGAATTCCAGGTGCCTCTCTGATATGATCTTCCTAACAAGCGGCCTGCCGAACACCCTTGAAACACTGTAGACCAGAATGCTTCCGGCGGTGATTCCAGCCACCGACAGCAGGCTTCCTAAAAAAGTCCCGTAGATATATCCCCCTGCTATCTGGACAACCTCACCCGGTATAAAGAACGCTAATACCTGCATTGCCTGAAGGCCTGCAAACGCAAGGATGCCGTATCTTCCATAGGACGTAATTATATCCTTGATTTTTTCCGGATCGCTAAGGATATGCATGTACCTGTTGAAATACAGATAAGCCGCTCCAGCAAAGAAAAGCAGCACAAGGCCTATTGCAATATATGATTTGACGTTAACCTTCTCAAACATATAAAACTCCTCCCGTCTGTTATCCCCATTATATACCTCGTGCAGTCTTTTGTGAATATCATCAGCCTCTTGAAAGCTTCACACCTTCGAACTTTGTCAGAAGGACGTTGTCTTTGTGGGCTTTTATCTTTGAGCTTCCTGTGTATTTTGCAAGGCCGGCTTTGGACTTCCGAACAGTCGAGAGAGCGCCGGCTCCGCCTGTGCAGCCTCCGTCGCACATCATCCCTTCTATGAACCTGCTTCTGCTCTTCTTCAGCTTCGCCATCATCATTGCAGTTTTTACCTCATCCGCGCCGCTCACGGATATAGCGTTCAGCTGAAGGTCCTCTGCCCTGGCCTCAAGAAGTTCCTCGACGGCCGCCCTGACTCCGCCTACTTTTGCAAAATTTCTTCCGAAACCCGTCGCCTGGCTTATTTCAACGTCCTCGCATTTTTCGATATCCACATCGAAAGCCCCCATTAGAGCAGCAATCTCCTCAAACGTAAGGACATAGTCCACCGCTCCTTTCACTTCATCTCTGCCGGCCTCTGATTTTTTAGCGGTGCACGGCCCTATGAAAACAACCACTGCATCAGGATGTTCTTTTTTCAGCATCCTGCCGCAGGCAATCATAGGGGATACAGTTCCTGATATCTTTGAAACCTCTCCAGGAAATTTTTTCTCTATATAGTTTACAAAACCCGGACAGCAGGAGCTGGTCATATAACCCTCTCCGTTTTCGAGCCTCTCCGTAAGCTCCTCGCCTTCATGGAGCGCTACCGCGTCAGCTCCGCAGGCTGCCTCAACCACATCGCTGAAGCCCGTTTTTCTGAGCGCATCCCAGATCATGCCGGCAGTGACATTATTGCCGAACTGCCCTCCTATAGCCGGAGCGACCACGGCATAGACCTCTTTCTTGTCCGACAGCGCCCTGGCTACATTGGTTATGTAGCTCTTGTCAGAGATAGCTCCGAACGGGCATGCTTTCATACACGCTCCGCAGCTGGTGCATTCCTCGTTTTTTATTACAGCCATCCTGTTTTCAGGATGTATGTCCAGCGCACTCGTAGGGCATGCCTTTTTGCAAGGCCTTACTATCTCGGCTATAGCGTTATACGGGCATGCCTTTTTGCACATTCCGCACTCCTTGCACATTTCCTGGTTTATATGGGCCCTGCCCCCTACACGCGCAACGGCGTTTGCCGGACATACCTCCATGCATCTGTGCTCAATGCAGTTTCTGCACGCTTCTGTAACAAGGAATCTGTCGATAGTGCATTTGTCGCAGGCAGCCGGCAGCACATATATTACCTCATCTTTGTTCTGGATATCTACCAGCGGCAGTGTGGTGTTATCGCACGGCATGAAGCCCGCTGCAAGCTGGGACCTCTCGTAAACAACGGCCCTTTCCTTATAAACACAGCATCTGTATTCCGCTTTTTTACCGTCGATTATTTTATACTGGATTTTTTCAAGTTCCAGTTTCCTCAAATTGTCGTTTTTTGCAAGTACAGCGACCTCTTTCAAAACTTCATATTTCAACCTCATCAAACGTGTTTCTAACTCCATATAAACATCCTCCTTAAAACCAAAAACATTAAACATCACCCCTATTATAATATTAATACAGATTCTTTTCAATATGTACTACAGCATTAATTCTTTGATGATAACCGCCGTTTTAATGGCTTTTCGGCATTTTTATCAACATATAACACCATATCATTTTTTATATAACAACAAAAGCCCAGCATGACAGCCGGGCTTGAATTTGAACTTATTCAACCTTAATATTGTTCTCCCTCGCATAATAGAAAAGGTACTGCTGGGCAAATCCGGATAATTCGCCGAACTTGTCTATTCCAAACTCCCTTATCTTCTTAAGCGAGACATCCGGGGCAAGATAGAAATGCTGCATAGCCCTTTTGACCCAAACATCCACAGGAAATGCCGAATGCTTGCCCATGGAGAAAAGCATGATGCAGTCTGCGACCTTCGGCCCCACCCCCGCGAACTTCTGAAGCTCTTTGTGACAATCCTCAGAGTCCTGACTGCATATCCAACCGATATCCGCGCTATTCCTGTATATTGCGTCAACGGTAGCCTTGATGTATTTCGCCCTGAAGCCCAGGCCGCAGGCGGCAAGTTCCTCCAGGTTAGCATACTTGATTTCATCAAGTTCCGGGAAAGAATAGTATTCCTTCCCCTTATAAACAAGCTTTTTACCCCATTTCTCGCTTATCCTCTTTATCCCCCTCTTGATCATCGGTATCCTGTTGTTAGAGGAAATGATAAACGACAGGATCATCTCGAAGGGCTCCTGGTTCAGTATCCTGATTCCGTGCCCGAATTCCACGGATTTCTTGAGCAAGGCATCCCTGCTCAGAATCTCCTTTATGGTCCCGTAGTCCCTGTAGAGGTCGAAATAATCCGCCCAGATCTCCCTGAACTCCTCTTCCGTCGTATTGTAGAGCAGGACATCATCATCCTTTTTTTCAACCTCAAGAACCCTTCCGAAAGCCACGCCTATGTAGCTGCCGTTCTCCTGCCTGTCCCAGCGGAAGCACTGCCCGCATTCGAAAATATGCTCAGGCTCAAAATTCCTGACCTGATGCACGGTGATCCCTCCGTTAAAACAGCTCACATATCCAAAATCCATTTTATTACTCCTTGAACAAAAATGTTTAAAAAGCTGTATTAGAAGATCTAATACAGCTTTTTACTATTTGCTTAAATATTCGTCGATAGCCTTGGCAGCCTTTTTACCAGCCCCCATGGCCAGTATTACAGTAGCAGCGCCTGTGACGGCATCTCCTCCAGCATATACCTTTTCCTTTGTAGTCAAGCCTGTCTCTTCATCAGCCACAAGGCACTGTCTCTTTGTTATGTCGAGGCCCTTTGTAGTTGAAGATATCAGCGGATTAGGGGATGTTCCCAGTGACATTATCACCGTGTCTACATCTATCACGAACTCGCTGCCTTTTATTTCAACAGGCCTTCTTCTTCCGGATGCGTCCGGCTCGCCCAGCTCCATCTTCACGCACTTCATTCCCTTAACCCAGCCTTTTTCATCGCCGAGTATCTCAACAGGGTTTGTAAGAAGGTCGAAGATTATACCTTCCTCCTTAGCGTGGTGCACCTCCTCAACTCTCGCAGGAAGCTCCTCTTCCGACCTTCTGTACACTATGTGCACTTCGGCGCCCAGTCTGAGAGCTGTTCTCGCTGCATCCATAGCAACATTTCCGCCACCTACGACAGCGACTTTTTTGCCAGGCCTTATCGGAGTGTCGTAGTCAGCCTTGAAGGCTTTCATCAGGTTGTTCCTTGTAAGGAACTCGTTGGCAGAGTAAACTCCGTTAAGGTTTTCGCCAGGGATTCCCATGAATTTAGGTAGTCCTGCACCCGAGCCTACGAATACCGCATCGAATTTTTCTTCATTTATAAGTTCGTCTATTGTCACAGTCCTGCCTATTATCACGTTTGTTTCTATTTTTACGCCCAGCTTTTTCAGGTTCTCTATCTCAGTCTTTACCACGGTGTCCTTCGGAAGCCTGAACTCAGGTATTCCGTAAACCAGCACTCCGCCCGGCTCATGGAGGGCTTCGAATATCGTCACTTCGTAACCAAGCTTAGCAAGGTCTCCGGCAGCAGTAAGACCTGCAGGGCCGCTTCCTATTACAGCAACCTTTTTGCCGTTCTTTGGCTTTGTTTCTGACAGGTCCACTTTGTTCTCCCTTGACCAGTCAGCAACAAATCTCTCAAGCTTTCCAATGGATACAGGCTCGCCTTTTATGCCGAGGACGCATCTTTCTTCGCACTGGACTTCCTGAGGGCATACTCTTCCGCATACCGCAGGCAGTGCGCTAGACTGTGCTATGACCTTTGCAGCCTGTTCGAATTCACCGGCCTTAACGCACTGGATGAATGCAGGTATGTCTATAGCTACCGGGCATCCGCCAACACACGGCTTGTTTTTGCAGTTGAGGCATCTTGCCGCTTCCTGCATAGCTTCTTCAGCTGAATATCCGAGGCAAACCTCGTCGAAGTTTGTTGCCCTTACCTTAGGATCCTGTTCTTTAACCGGAACTTTTTTCATTCTGTCCATTATTTGTCACCTCCGCAGCCGCATCCACCGTGATGATGGGTGTCGCCTTCTTCAAACTCAAGAAGCTTCTTTCCTTCTTCAGTTTTGTAAAGTGTCTGCCTTCTCATTGACTCGTCAAAATCCACGAGATGCCCGTCGAATTCAGGACCGTCAACGCAGGCAAATTTGACCTCGTCGCCTATTGTGACCCTGCAGGCACCGCACATGCCCGTGCCGTCAACCATTATAGGGTTAAGGCTGACGATTGTCTGTATTCCCTGTTCTTTTGTATATTTAGCTACGAACTTCATCATTATCATTGGTCCGATAGCGATGACAAGGTCGTAACCCATTTTCTCGTCTTCAACCTTCTCCTTGAGCAGGTCTGTAACAAAACCCTTGTAGCCGTATGAACCGTCGTCTGTTGCCACAAACAGGTTTCCAGCAACTGCCTTCATCTCGTCTTCAAGGATTAGCATATCCTTTGACTTGCAGCCTACGATAACATCAGCCTGAACTCCGTGTTCATGGAGCCACTTCACCTGAGGGTATACAGGCGCTGCGCCGACGCCGCCGGCAACAAATATTATCTTCTTCTTTTTCAGCTCTTCGATGTCCTCATGGACCAGCTCCGAAGGCTGTCCCAGAGGTCCTACGAAGTCTGCAAAGCAGTCTCCAGCCTCATATTCCGCCATCCTTTTTGTGGATGCGCCCATTGTCTGGAACACTATCGTGATTGTTCCTCTCTCCTTGTCGATGTCGCAGATCGTGAGTGGGATTCTCTCACCTTTTTCGTCCATCTTCACTATGACGAACTGTCCCGGGTAGGAAGATTTTGCTACCCTAGGCGCTTCAACATCCATAAGATAGATGTTTGGCGCAACTACTCTTTTTGCCACAATCTTGTACATTTCATTCTCCTCCTGTGTAAATTAAATATAAATTAAAAAAAGCATCAAAACACTTTAATTATAGCATATGATAAAGAAAAAAACACAAAAATCAAAAATTGATTTCTGTGTTTTCACGGCTTAAAAAACTATTTTTCAGTCTTTTCATTAAGCAGGCATGTTATGGTCAGCAGGCTGTCTATCAGATGCACATTCTCTATAACGATGCCATCGGGAACGTTAAGATCGACAGGCGCGAAGTTCCATATAGCCTTAATTCCGTTTTCCGCCAGAGTATCGCATACACTCTGGGCAGCTCTCCCCGGAACACAAAGGATCGCTATCGAAACATCGTTCTCCTTAATGTAGCTGTCCAGCGTGTCGATGTCCCTGATTTCTACGTCCCTGATTTTTATTCCGATCAGTTTTGGATTCACATCGAAGATTGCATCGATATCGAACCCGAAGCTTTCGAAGTTTGAGTAGTTTGCCAGTGCCTGTCCGATATTTCCCGCACCTATTATGACAATCTTGTAGTCCCTTGACAGTCCGAGAATGTTGCTTATCTGTGCGTACAGGTCCTTTACATTGTACCCGTAGCCCTGCTGGCCGAAGTCTCCGAAGCAGTTCAGATCCTGCCTTATCTGCGATGCAGTGAATCCGATCCTCTCTCCAAGCTCTTTGGACGATATTCTGTCCACTTCATTCCTTATCAAATCTCCCAGATATCTATGGTATTTAGGCAGTCTTCTTATTACCGCCATGGAAATGTTTCTTTTTTTCTCCATAATGCACCTCTTGCTAAATAGTTTGAATATATTTTATCATATATTATGCAGCAATACACATTTTTTAAAAAAATTTTACTACAAAAATGACTATCAACATAGTAAAATAGTAATGTTAAGGACGGTGATATTATGGTAATACTCAGCTGCAAAGACATTGTGAAAAGCTTTGGCGTGGAATTGCTTTTAGATAAAGTAACCTTTAATATAAATGACGGTGAAAAGATTGGCCTCATAGGCCCCAACGGAGCAGGCAAATCAAGCCTGTTCAAAATACTGACGGGAGAGCTGGATTACGACAGCGGCGAAATTTTCGTCGATAAAAGCAAGACGGTGGGCTACCTTTCGCAGCACCTTTCGCTTGCTCCGGAGAATACGGTTTTCGAAGAACTCCAGCTTGTTTTTGATGACCTGATCAGGCTTGAACAGAAGCTTCACAGTCTCGAAAACGAGATGAACAAGCCATACGACTCTGAGAACGAGGCTTTCCACAACAAGCTCATAAAGGATTACACAACAAGCTCCGAGCTTTACATGAACAGGGGCGGTTTTGTTTTCAGGGCTGAAATAAGCAAGGTTCTCAAGGGACTTGGGTTTTCCGAAGATGACAGCCAGCTCAGGATAAGCGTCTTGAGCGGAGGCCAGAAGACAAGGGTAGCTCTCTGCAAGCTCCTGCTGATTAAGCCCGACATACTCCTGCTGGACGAGCCTACTAACCACCTGGACCTTGAAGCAATAGAATGGCTTGAGGAATATCTGAATGTATACAGAGGAACAATAATCCTGATCTCCCACGACAGATTTTTCCTGGATTCAATAACGAACAAGACCTTTGAACTCCTGGGAGGAAAGGTGAATCCGTACAACGGCAACTATACAGCCTTTGTTGAGCTGAAGAAGAAGGACTACGAAATACAGCTGAAGGCCTACAATCTTCAAAAGGCCGAGATCAAAAGGCAGGAGGACATAATTGAGAGGTACCGCTCCTTCAACAGGGAAAAGAGCATCAAGGCTGCGGAAAGCAGGCAGAGGGCTCTCGACAAGGTGGATAGGCTGACGGCTCCGGTCAAGGAAAAAAAGATAACCAAGATCAATTTCGAAACGCAGATAAAGAGCGGCAACGATGTTCTCCACATTGAGGGTCTTAGCAAAGCATATGATGACAGGGTTCTCTTCGAAGACCTGAACCTGGATATCAAGAAAGGCGAAAAGATTGCGCTGATAGGAGATAACGGCATCGGCAAGACCACCCTTCTTAAGATAATCATGGGCAAAATCCCCAGCAATTCTGGCATATCGGTACTCGGCAAGAATGTTTTCATAGGCTATTACGACCAGGAGCAGTCGGATCTGGATCCCGACAAATCGATACTCGATGAGGTCTGGGATGATTTTCCCGAGCTGTCCACAACCCAGATAAGAAGCGCGCTGGCCGCCTTTCTTTTCACAGGCGACGACGTGTTCAAGAAAGTCCACCTGCTGAGCGGCGGAGAGCGGTGCAGGATAAACCTCCTCAAGCTGATGCTCTCGAAATCGAATTTCCTGCTGCTCGACGAGCCCACAAACCACCTTGACATCATGTCGAGGGAAGCTCTCGAGGATGCTATTCTGGGCTATGACGGCACTATCCTCCTCATATCCCACGACAGATACTTCCTGAACAAGGTAATCGAGAAAATCATCGAGCTAACCAGGACAGGATTGAACGAGTATCTCGGCAACTACAGCTATTATGTGGAGAAGAAGAAAAATCCGCTGAGATTCCAGGAGATTGAGGAATTCTCAGGAATGACCAAAACGCAGCAGCAGAACGAGAAAAGGAAGAAGAGGGAGCTTGAAAAGCTTGAAAAGGAAAAGAAGCACAACCTGAAGGATATCGAAAAAAGGATATCTGATCTGGAAGCCCTGCTTGTATCCCTTGATGAAAAGCTCTGCCTTCCCGAGGTATACTCCAATCCTGAGGAATGCGTCAGGATTAACATTGAAATCTCGGATTCCAAAGACGAGCTGGATAAGCTTTACGAGGAATGGGAAAGTCTGATGTAGCTCAAAACCGCTATGCGATCACATAGCGGTTTTTTTATATCCCCAGAAGCTCCTTAAGCTTTTTTATGTTGTTTCTGCTGACCGGAATCTCCGATTTTTCCGAATCATCCATGACCAGCTTGTAGGTCCCGTTGAACCAGGCGAACATTTCCTTTATATTGTCCAGGTTCACAATGTAGCTCCTGTGTGCCCTGAAAAAATTTGTCTTCTTTTCTATCTGGCACAGGGTATCCCATGTCATGAAGCTCTTATCCCGGGTCTTTATATAGGTTTTTTCTTCCTCTATATAGCAGAAATATATATCCTTGAGGTCTATGAATATTATCTTGCCGTTCAGCTCTCCCGGCAGCTTCTTATACGAACTCTGCTTCTTTTCCAGCCTGTCCATCATCTTCGACATAAGCTCCGGCAGATCTGCCTGCTTCTTTGCCTCGTTGATTTTGTTCCTTATCCTGTCCAGAGTCATGTCCAGCCTCTGTTCATCGACAGGCTTCAAAACGTAATCCAGCGCGTTGAGCTCGAAGGCTTCTACTGCGTGCATGCCGCAGGCAGTAAGGAATACTATTTCCGTGTCTTCGCTTTCCTGGTGTATCCTTTTGGCAAGCTCCACACCGTTCTGAAGCGGCATATTTATATCCAGGAAAACAACATCCGGATTCAGGTCCATTATCATCTCATAGCCCTCTTCTCCATTGCAGGCCATGGCGTCCACTACGAAATCTTCGTTTTGGGTTATCAGGAACTCAAGTTCTTCAGCAGCCGGGATCTCGTCCTCTACTATGATGCACCTTATTCTACTCATCCGTCTCCATGACCTCCTTGTTCATTCTGAAACTGACCTTTGTACCCGATCCCGCTGCGGAACTTATCTCAAGCCCGTTGAAATTCGGGTAGATGATCTTAAGCCTTTCATTTACGTTGTCGAGGCCAATGCCCGGCCAGAAGGTGGTGATCTCCTCCACTTTCTCCATGTTCATGCCGACGCCGTCATCTACAACAGAAAAACCGATAATATCTCCCAGGGATTCCGCCTTTACCGTGACGGTTCCCCCTTCAGCCTTTGGGAGTATACCGTGTTTTATGGAATTTTCCACCAGCGGCTGAAGGACAAAAGCAGGCATTTTTGCATTCTCAAGCCCTTCAGGTATATCTATGTTTATGACCAGCCTGTCCCCGAACCTGGCTTTTTCGATGGAAAGATATGAGTTCAGGAAGTTAATCTCTCTCTCCAGTGTGACAAAGTCTTCCCTCCTGTTAAGGGTCTGCCTGAAATAGTTGGAAAGGTCAATTATTAGCTCCCTTGCCCTCACAGGGTTTGTCCTGCAGAAGGAGGCGATGGTATTCAGCGCGTTGAAAAGGAAATGCGGCTCTATCTGAGCTCTGAGGGCCCTGAATTCTGCAACATAGGCCTCATGCGCCAGGACATTCAGCTTGTGTATCTCCACCTGGGTGGATAGAAGCCCGCTCAGCTCTTTCGCATAGTTCGCAAAGTAGCCGTCCCTAAGGATCTTCTCGGACTTCAGCTGGTGTCCTATCACCCCTTCAAAGTTGCTGTCAATGCCGTATATAGGCACGCAGTAAAACAGGATCTTTTTCTCCCCGTTCACGAAGGTTATTGTCCCGAAACCGGGATCCTTGTAATAATTATTCAGGTTTTTGTTTAGGATCTCTTCGTTAATAAGGTCTCCGTTATAGGCTAGCAGCTCTTTGCCGTCTGCAACGAACGCAGCTTCCACATCTCCAATTTCGCATATTATTTCCGCGACATGCCCTGCCGTATTCCTGTCCAAACCGTTTCTGAGGTAATTGATAGTCCTGCCGGCAATATTGAGCACCTTCTGAGACTGGACCGCTCCGATTCTGGCAAAATCTTCCTTTGCATTCTTTATTATCAGGATGAACACAGCTACTCCAAGCGAGTTTATTATTATCATAGGCAATCCGATAATCTTAACCAGTTCGACGCTGGCTTCCAGGGGTCTTGCTATTGTTAAAACTATGAGCATCTGAAGCATTTCTGCGAGCAAAGCGCCGATAAACCCGGTGCCAACGCTCAATCCCCTGTCTTTTGAATATTTTCTCGCAGCCGCACCCATCAGGCCTTCCGCTATCGTTGCAACCGCACAGGCAGTGGCGGTAAACCCTCCGAAAGTATACCTGTGTCCGCCAGCTATAGCTCCGACCAGGATGCCCATTACGGGTCCTCCCATATAGCCGGCCATGAATGCTCCTATGGGCCTGGTATTTGCAAGCGCGAACGGTTCGACGCCAACACCGGTATAGGTTCCTATTATAGACAGAGTGCTGAAGAACAAGATCATGCCTGCCTTGTCTTTCACCGTAAGTTCATCCTTCACCATGTTCCTGAAAAGATGTGTCTGGTTGTATATGTATGCCGCAAGGGCAATTAAAGCCATCCTCTCCAGCAGCTGAACAAACAAATTAATATCCAAAATTACCCCTCCAAAAATACGCTCTAATTTATTATATATCAAACAAAAAAATTATTAAAATGTTTTTTCAAACACCCCCCTTTAAATGCATTTCGGGCTTAAATTATAGTCGTTCACCTCAAATCCATTTCCGAAATGTTCATAATATATTAATATTTTGTTGAACTATTAATCAAATATTCAATTATAATAAATTATTTAAGGAGGTAAATTTATGAATTCTATTTTTCTAGTCATCATCGGTGCCCTTGTTTTAATACTGGCCTACAGATTCTACGGCTCATGGATTGCTGCAAAAGTACTGGTTCTTGACGAAACAAGAGAAATGCCATCAAAGAAATTTGAAGACGGACACGACTTCGAGCCAACCAACAAAGTGGTTCTCTTCGGTCACCATTTCGCAGCTATAGCCGGTGCCGGCCCTCTTATCGGACCTGTTCTTGCGGCTCAGTACGGCTACCTTCCAGGAGCGCTTTGGATCCTGATCGGCGGTGTTTTTGCCGGTGCAGTGCATGACATGGTAATCCTTTTCGCATCAGTAAGGCAGGACGGAGAGTCCCTTGCAGAAATTGCAAAAAAACAGCTTGGCCCTACTATGGGTGTCGTTACTTCAATAGCTGTTCTATTCATAATGATAATAGCAATGGCCGGACTAGGCTTGCCTATTGTTAACTCTCTCTACAACAGCCCTTGGGGTACATTCACAGTTGGCGTAACAATTCCAATAGCGATGATTGTCGGTGTATACATGAGATTCATAAGGCCCGGCAAAATTCTCGAAGGTACTATACTCGGCATGACCCTCATACTGGCCGGAGTTATACTTGGACCAGTCGTTGCAGTCAGCCCGCTGGCTCCGTTCTTCACTTTCAACGTTCATCAGATGTCAATAATACTCGCTTTCTACGGTTTCTGCGCAGCAGCAATACCAGTTTGGCTGTTGCTGTTACCTAGAGACTATCTGAGCACATACATGAAGATAGGCGTTATGGCAATGCTTGTGGTAGGTATCATAATAGTAAGACCTACTATACAGATGCCTGCATTGACACAGTTTGTCAACGGCGGCGGCCCTATCGTGCCAGGAAAGGTATTCCCTTATATATTCATCACAATCGCATGCGGAGCTTTATCCGGATTCCACTCACTCATTAGTTCCGGTACAACTCCGAAAATGATCAAAAATGAAAAAGACATACTTCCAATAGGCTTCGGAGCTATGCTTTTCGAATCATTCATCGCTCTTATGGCCCTGATCGCAGCAACTTGCCTTCCAACAGCTGATTACTTTGCAATAAACTCATCAGCTGCTGCATTTGCAAAGCTCAACATGGTTCCAATCGAACTGCCTATGCTTTCAGGCCTTGTTGGCGAAACACTTGCAGCAAGACCGGGCGGCGGCGTATCACTTGCAGTAGGTATGGCTTATATCTTCTACAAGATACCGGGCTTGTCACACCTCATGGGCTACTGGTACCACTTCTGCATCATGTTTGAAGCGTTGTTCATACTTACAACCATAGATGCCGGAACAAGAGTTGGAAGATACCTGCTTCAGGATTTCTTCGGCAAATTCTACAAACCATTCGCAAACAAAGACAACTGGTTCAATATAATCGTATTCAGCGCTATGGTTTCATTAGCCTGGGGATACCTGCTGTATTCCGGAAACGTTTCGACAATCTGGCCTATGTTCGGTACTGCAAACCAGATGCTTGCTGTTATAGCTTTGGCAATAGGCACTTCAGTTATACTTAAAGTCAGCGGAAAAATTAAGTATGGTTTGATAACAGCAATTCCAATGGCATTCATGACTGTCATAACGTCAACTGCTGCAATACTTAACATTACCGGAAACTATCTGCCAAAAGGCTTGATGCTTATGTCTACAATATCCGCATTGCTGTTAGTGCTGATGGTTATAATAGTTGTAATGAGCATTAAGAACTGGAAAACCGAAATTGATAAAATAAAAGCTGGAACTTACAAAAAAGAAGTAATATAACAGCATAGCAAAGGAGCTGCCGCACGGCTAAGTGCAGCAGCTCCTTTTTTCCTATTCAAATACGTTAACCAGGCTTCCGAACAGGTCTTTGTTAGCCTTTATTCTCTCTTCGTTTCCGAAAACACAAAGATAATTCTGCTTCATCAGATCATCCAGCATCCTTCCGAAACTCCTTATAGCCGCTACATCCGTGCTCAGAACCTCTCTTCTTTCCTTCTGGAGATCCTCATAGCTTATCTTCCTGAAGTAAAGTTCCACAGCCTTTTCACCCTTCATCGAAGGCGTAAGAGGCGCGTCCAGGTCCGATATTGTCCCGATTATATACTTTGTCATCTGGCGCTTGTCTGTATCGAAGCAGCTGAAATACTGTCCAGCCTCGTCATAGACCTTCAGAGTGTCAGCCAGGTTAGGGTCCCTGTAGGATGTGAAGAACATGTTGCCGTTCTTCATGAAGGCCGAGAAGCTGCCGTAGGCTCCTCCCTGCACCCTCACCCTGTTCCAGAGGTAATCGTAATTGCTTATCGTCTTAAGCACCAGCATGCTGCCCGAATACTTATATCCCAGCTTTATGAAGTTATATGCCTTCGCCACGTACTGCACCTTTCCGGAGCACATGAGGCCTTCGTTGCCTTTTTCAAGGTCGAAGCTGTAGCTGCAGGGGCTGACGCCGCCTTCCTTCAGACTGTCATAAAGTTCAGGCACGCTCTCCTTAAAAACGACATATTCATCCTCCTCGGTCGTAACCGCTGCTGTCAGGCTGCTCTTTGTGAATATCAGATTTGATATATCCCTGAGGTTCTCAACGATCTCCGGCACCCTGCTGTCAAAGTTCTTCTCCAGATCCACTATGAATTTGTAGAAATGCATCCCGGAAGTTATGTCGCCGTATTTCCCCTGAGCGGAAAAATATGAAAGCAGATGATTTGCAGCAACTATGTGGCCCCTGTCAAACATCATCATTTCCAGCCTTGATTTAGTTTCCTGGACAATCTCCTTGAGCCTCTTTTTGTCGTCGTATTCGGTTGCCGTCAGTATCTCCTTAAGGATTCCGAACACCTTGTGGATGTTGTGCCCAAGCACTTTTGTTTTTACCGCAAACTTAGGATAGAACTCTTCGTCCGAGCCGCTGAGGGAATATTCCGCTGTGCTGAACCTGAGTCCGCCCGTGTGTATGTTGATCTCGTTCACCAGGTCTTCATAGTGGTATTTGCCTGTGCTTATCTTTCCAAGAACCGATGACAGTATCGATAGGTAAGGCAGTTTTTCCTGCGGCACGGAACAAGTATCGAAGAACAGGTCTATATAGCAGATTTTGTTGGTGAAAACCGGGAAGCATAGAACCTTCAGCTCCCCTGCGTTCCTTTCCTCAACGTCAAGCCTTTCCGCGTCCTTGCCTATGTCTTCCAGGTCGAGCAGCGGGATCTTCTCCAGTTCCTCCTTGCTGTCCGGCTGCATCTGCCTTTCCTTAAGCTTCCTTGTGTTGAGGATGATAGCATCCAGCTCCTCCTCGGACAAGCCGGCTTTGTATTCCGCAAGTTTCTTCCTTACTTCCTCAGCCTTCTTTTCTTCCATTCCCTTCAACGGCTTCACCGTCAGAACAGATGCGTGCTTGTTGTCGAGAAGGTTCTTTTTTATCAGTTTTTCGAAATAATCCGTTGTCAGCGCCGATTTCACTTTTTCAATCGTGTCCTCATAATTAAGGTGGATGAACGGGCTTTCCTCGTAGAGCCAGCTATCCATGCATTTCATGCTGTATATGAGCCCCTTGGGATAACCCTGATAGTCCGCCTCCCTAAGCTGGAATTCCTTAAGGTTTATGGATGCCTCGATCGATTTCTTGTCTATGCCTTTTTCGACCAGGTTTTCCAGTGTATCGAAAACAACCTTTTTGAACTGCTCAAGCTTGTCGACCTTTGAATTTTTCGCAACTATGCTGAACACCGGCTGCAGGATGCTGTTTTCATAAACGCCGAATACGTCCTTGCCTATTCCGCTGTCGATCAGGGCTTTTTTAAGCGGAGAGCCCGGAGTTTCCAGAAGAAGGTGCTCCAGGATATCGAATGCCAGATATAATTCAGGGTCAGTCGAGTTTCCCACTGCGAAGTTCAGGCTCAGGAAGGTCTTGTCCTCTTCCGTCTCGGACTCGCAGACAGGGTAATCTATGACGGTCTCCCGGATGCTTTCATAAGGCTTCTGCAGGCCGATCACTGAATCCACCTGTATCCTGTCGTACCCAGCAAGGTAGTTTTCGTCCAGGAATTTCAGTTTCTCCTTTATATCGAGGTCTCCGTAGAGGTATATATAGCTGTTGGACGGATGATAGTATTTACTGTGGAATTCCAGGAATTTCTCCTGCGTAAGTTCAGGAATCACATCGGGGTCACCGCCTGACTCAACTCCGTAGGTGGTGTCAGGGAACAGCGTCTCGGTGATCTTTCTGAAGAGTATTGATTCAGGCGATGAGAACGCCCCCTTCATCTCGTTGTAGACAACGCCCTTGTAGGTTATCTCATCCTCTTTTCTGTCCAGTTCGTAATGCCAGCCTTCCTGCATCAGTATCTCTGGATATTTGTAAATGTTCGGGTTCAGCACCGCATCCATGTATACGTCTATGAGGTTGTTGAAGTCCTTGTCATTCCTGCT
>Ga0316601_100000052_pt1 | contig 40760 bp, 38 predicted proteins | sample OWC_soil_day5_no_FD_207663 | JGI IMG/M metagenome (GOLD analysis project Ga0316601, IMG submission 207663) | Wetland soil microbial communities from Old Woman Creek delta, Ohio, United States - OWC_soil_day5_noCT | ecosystem: Environmental > Terrestrial > Soil > Wetlands | place: USA: Ohio... | reverse complement strand
ACAAGGGCAGCGCTGAACTGATGGCCGCGATTCTTGGCGGCCACCTGATGTCAGTCAGCGACTCGACCGGTTTTGCACCCCAGGTCGAGGCGGGCAAGCTGCGGTTGCTGGCCACCTTCGGGTCGAAACGGACGAAGCGCTGGCCCGACGTGCCGACCTTGAACGAACTCGGTTACGACACGGTGTCGGATTCGCCGTTTGGCATCGCCGGCCCCGCCGGGATGGACCCAGCGACCGTCAAAGTGCTGCACGACGCCTTCAAGAAAGCGCTCGACGACCCCAAGGTACTCGGCATGCTCGAACGCTATGACCAGCCGGTGATCTACATGGGCCCCGAGGAGTACACGAAGTTCGCACGCCAGACCTACGAGGCAGAGAAGGCGACGATCGATCGGCTGGGGTTGCGCGGGTCCATGTAACGCAGGCGTCGCTCGTGTACGCAAGCCCCGACCGCGTCGAGGCTTGCACGTGCACTCGCTCCGGCACGCTTCGCGCGTTGCGCGAACCGCTCAAGATTGGATTGTCGGCTCGCTCCGGAGCGGCCGCGCGCTCCGCCGAGAATCAAATGCACAGTGCCCACCCCGCCTCCCGCCGAGCGGGAGGAGGTAGGCACCCCTCCCTCTCCCTCCCCGCCCGGCGGGGAGGGCAAGATGAAGCAGCAGCGTGCCCGGTGCATCGCGGGGTGGAGTGCCCGCCGTTGACCTTCGGCGGAGGGCGCGGCCGCTCCGGAGCGCAGCCGACTAACTAATCGGAGCGAATGTAACTAATCGGAGCGAATGCACGTGCGATCGGCGCAGCCGATCGCGTACACGAGCGACGCTAAGCCGCCGCCAGCTGTGCCGCCTTGAACGCGTGCGCCAGGGCCGCGGGCGTGTGGCTCTTGAGTTCCTTCAAGGAATGGAGCTGATCGCGGCCGCATTGACTGCAGTGGCTGACCGGCAGAGTCAGATCCACGCCGAACGCCGGCAATTCAGGTAGCTCGACATCGACATGAAAGGTGTGGGGTCGATCGTCGCCCGTGCCAAGAGCAGTGCCACATTTGGAGCAGTTGTAGTGCTTGATCAGGAGGCCCTTGGCCTGGCTGACCGGAAACTTGGGCTCGTCCTGTTCAAGCAGATGGTCGAGCAGCAGCAACGGAAAATCTGCCAGAGCGAACAGGCGGTGCCCCTGCGTGCATTCGAGCACCGGCATGCCCCGCACCGTCACCCCTAGTGGAGCATCCTCGCCACTAGCTGAATCGAGCTTGGTCGGGGCCGTATCGGACTTGCAGATCGGGCAGCGACGCGAGTTCGTCGTCATGTCTGTCTCCTCGTTTTGTAGTCATCGGGCGTCTGATGCGCCCACTTCGATCATCCGCCATGCCCGGGCCGAGGTCGACCCGCACTTGTACCTACGGACTGCGCCGCGATTGATCGCGGGCAAGACAGGCGCGCTTTCTCCAGCGCGGCTGGCAACTCGGGACTTCCTGCAGGAACCCCGGAACGAAAAACGGCGCCCTCGAGGCGCCGCTTTCAGGATGAAGTCGCTGCTCAGTGCACGTGCTGGCTCAGCTCGCCCGTCTGGTACTTGTGCGCCACGGACTGCAGTGGCAGCGGCTGGATCTTGCCACCTTGTCCTTCGCAGCCAAACTGCAGGTAGCGCTCCTTGCAGATCGCCTTGGCAGCGGCCCGCGCCGGCTTCAGGAAATCGCGCGGGTCGAAGTGGCTGGGATTCTCGTGCAGGAACTTGCGCACCGCCGCGGTCATCGCCAGCCGGATGTCGGTGTCGATGTTGATCTTGCGGACACCGTGTTTGATCGCTTCCTGGATCTCCTCGACCGGCACACCGTAGGTCTCCTTCATCTGGCCACCGAACTTGCGGATCTGCTCGAGCAGATCCTGCGGCACGCTCGACGAACCATGCATCACCAGATGCGTGTTCGGGATGCGCTTGTGGATCTGCTTGATGCGCTCGATCGCCAGGATGTCGCCGGTCGGCTTGCGGGTGAACTTGTACGCACCATGGCTGGTGCCGATCGCGATCGCCAGCGCGTCGAGCTGTGTCTTGTTGACGAAGTCGGCGGCCTGGTCGGGATCGGTCAGCAGCTGCTCGCGGGTCATCGTCGAGTCGGTGCCGTGGCCGTCTTCCTTGTCGCCCTGCATCGTTTCCAGCGAACCCAGGCAGCCCAGTTCACCCTCGACACTGACGCCGATCGAATGCGCCATGTCGACGACCTTCTTCGTCACCTGCCAGTTGTAGTCGTAGTCGGCGATCGTCTTGCCGTCTTCGCGCAGCGACCCGTCCATCATCACCGACGAGAAGCCGAGCTTGATCGCGCCTTCGCAGACCGCCGGCGACTGGCCATGGTCCTGGTGCATCGCGACCGGCAGGTGGGGATAGCTTTCGACAGCGGCCTCGATCAGGCGCTTGAGGAAGATCTCGCCCGCGTACTTCCGCGCCCCGGCTGAGGCCTGCATGATGACGGGCGCATTGACCTCATGGGCCGCCTCCATGATTGCCTGTACCTGCTCGAGGTTGTTGACGTTGAACGCGGGCACGCCGTAGCCGTTCTCGGCCGCGTGATCCAGCAACTGACGCATCGATACCAACGCCATGTGTCTCTCCTGAAGGTACGTATTGAACCGGGCAACTCATAATTTTAGGCGAGGTCGCTCGAGCGCGCGACCGCACCGTCCGGCGACCCGGCAGCTGCCCAACCGGGTAACGGGGAGTACCCCGGAAGCGCGGCCAACGCCTCCGCGGAGCGGCCGCGTCAGGCGTGCTCGCCGACCCGAACGATCTTCAGGGTATTCGTGCCGCCGGCCTGGCCCATCGGCTCGCCGATCGTTATGACAATCAAGTCGCCGCGCGTGACGACCCCCTTGTCGAGCAACAGCCGTTCCGCGGCCGCGAGCGCGGTATCACTGTCCGCCCCGGCGGCGAAGTGGAGCGGTCGCACGTTGCGGTAGAGCGCCAGGCGCCGCGCCGTGGCCGCGCTCGGCGTCAGCGCATAAATGGGGATGTCGACATCGTGCCGACTCATCCAGAGCGTGGTCGAGCCGGACTCGGTCAGCGCACAGATGGCCGCGCAGCGCAGGTGAAAGGCCGTGAACAGCGCCCCGTACGCGATCGACTGGTCGACGCGGGTGAACGTCTGGTCGATGAACTGCATGTCGAGCTCGACCGTCTCGGAGCGGTCGGCCTCGGTGACGATGCTCACCATCGCTTCGACGACCTCCACCGGATACTTGCCCGCGGCAGTCTCGGCGGACAGCATCACGGCGTCGGTGCCGTCGAGCACGGCGTTGGCGACGTCGCTGACTTCGGCACGCGTCGGCACCGCGTTAACGATCATCGACTCCATCATCTGCGTGGCCGTGATCGCGAGCTTGTTGGCCGCGCGGGCCATCTTGATCATTCGCTTCTGTAGCGCTGGAACCGCCGCGTTTCCAACCTCCACCGCAAGGTCACCGCGGGCGACCATGATTCCGTCGGTCGCCTCGAGGATCTCCCGGAGCAAGGGTATCGCCTCGGCGCGCTCGATCTTCGCGATGATCTGCGGCCGCACGCCGTGCTTCTCGCCGGCTATCGTCGCCAACTGACGCGCCATCTCCACGTCGGTGCGGTTCTTCACGAACGACACGGCGACGTAGTCGGCACCGCACTGCATCGCGGTCTCGATGTCGCGCACGTCCTTGCCGGTCAGTGCCGGCGCCGAGAGGCCGCCGCCCTGCTTGTTGATGCCCTTGTTGTCCGACAACTCGCCGCCGATGCGCACAATTGTCTGGATCTCGCTGCCCTCGACACGCTCGACATCGAGCACGATCAGGCCGTCGTTGAGCAGCAGCGTGTCGCCGGCACGGACGTCCTTCGGCAGATCCTTGTAGTCAAGTCCGACACGCCCTTCGTCGCCGAGTTCGGCGTTCGCATCCAGCACGAACGGGGCGCCCGGACGCAGCATCACCCGGCCCTTTTCGAACCGACCGACGCGCACCTTCGGCCCCTGGAGGTCCGCCATGATTGCGATGTCGCGGCCGATGCGCGCGGCGGCTTCGCGGACCCGTTGCGCCCGTTCGAGGTGATCGGCTGCGGACCCGTGCGAGAAGTTGAAACGCACGACATCGACGCCCGCCGCGAGCATCCGCTCCAGCACCAGCGGATCGCTCGAGGCCGGCCCCAGCGTGGCGACGATCTTGGTGCTGCGTGCCATGGTCAGAGCGCCGTCGTGCGCAGCCGCAGGCGAGCGACGGCGACGTCGTAGGTCGTCAGCTCGACGGGGTTGCCGTCAGGATCGTTGAAGTACATCGACAGCGACTGCTCGTGGTCCTGCAGCCGCGGCTGGGCCTGACGGCGCCGCTTGTCGTACAGGGGCAGGCGCGCCGCCCGCTTCGAAAACGCCACGAAGCCCTCGCCGTCGGTGCGCAGGGCGACCGTGGTGCCGTGACCGGCGCGACGATCATCTTCGAACAGTGCAACGTGGCTGGCGCCATCGGCTGCGGTCAAGGTCAGTGGGCCACCGACTTCGCGCGCCCAGGCCGCAAAGCGTCGGTCACGACGCAAGCCAAGCACCGCCCCGTACCACCGCGCCGCGGCAGCGCGATCGCGCACGTAGATGTGCACATGGTCGATTCCGGCAACAGCAAAACGGCTCAACGCAATTCCCTTTCGCTGTCGTGTCAGGCCGCAGCCCTTGATTGCAGCACTTCGATGGCCGGCAGGGTCTTCCCCTCGAGAAACTCAAGGAAGGCTCCGCCACCGGTCGAGATGTAACTGATGCGGTCGGCGATGCCGTACTTGGCGATCGCCGCCAGCGTGTCGCCGCCCCCGGCAATCGAGAACGCACCGTTGGCCGTGGCCTCGGCGATCGCCAGCGCCAACTGGTGCGTGCCGTCGGCAAAGGCATCGAACTCGAACACACCAACCGGGCCGTTCCAGATGATCGTGCCGGCATCGCGCAACATGTGTGACAGGGACAGTGCGCTCTGCGGTCCGATGTCCAGGATCATTTCGTCCGGCCGCACGTCATCGGCCCGCCGCACGGTCGCCGGAGCCGTCGCCGAGAACTCCTTCGCAACCACGACATCGATGGGCAGGGGCAAGGTGGCACCCTTCGCCGCCAGCGTCGCGAGCACCTTCTTGCATTCCGGCACCAGATCCGGCTCGGCCAGCGACTTGCCGATCGGAAATCCTTCGGCGAGCAGGAACGTATTCGCAATGCCGCCGCCGACGATCAGCCGGTCAACCTTCTGCGCCAGGTTGTTAAGCAGCGTGAGCTTGGTGGAAACCTTGGATCCGGCAACGATGGCTGCGAGCGGCCGCCTGGGATTGCCGAGCGCCTTGCCCAACGCCTCGATCTCTGCGGCAAGCAGCGGTCCGGCACAGGCGATCGGTGCAAACTTTGCAGCGCCGTGTGTGGTGGCCTCGGCCCGGTGCGCCGTACCGAATGCATCGTTGACATAGACGTCTGCCAGCGTCGCAATCTTGCGAGCCAGTTCGTCGCTGTTCTTCTTCTCGCCCTTGTTGACGCGGCAATTTTCGAGCAGCACGACATCGCCCGCAGCGACCGAGACGCCGTCGATCCAGTTGGCCTTCAATGCCACCGGGCGACCGAGCAGTTCGCCAAGCCGGCGTGCCACTGGTGCCAGCGAGTCCTCGGGCTTCAGTTCGCCCTCGGTCGGCCGTCCAAGATGGGAGGTGACCATCACGGCCGCGCCAGCGTCGAGCGCCATCTTTATCGCAGGCACCGAGGCACGGATACGCGTGTCCTCGGTGATGTTGCCGGCGTCATCGAGCGGAACGTTGAGGTCGGAGCGGATGAAGACACGTCGGCCGGCGAGTTGCCCGCTGCGGGAAAGTTCTTCGAGAGTTCGAACGCGCATGGATCGAGGGCGGGGGTGGTCTTGAGCCGGTGAACTGCGTGCAGCGGCAAATGAGCGGCGCGCAATCGAGGAGTTCGGCATTATACGAGCCGTCGTTGTTCCGAATTCCGATGCGCATCCTGACCTTCTCGATGGCCGAGCGCTCCGCGCTGGCGGTTGCAGCGGTTGTGCTGTTGCTGACAGCGCTCGGCGTCACCGAAACCCTCGAGTACCGGCGTGCGCTGCTGGCCAGCGAACCGTGGCGGCTGCTCACCGGCCATCTGGTCCATGTCAACTGGCCGCACGCGCTGATCAATGCACTTGCGCTGCTGATCGTCGCGCGACTTTTCTCACCGGACCTGGGCGTGGGGCGGCAGCTTGCGGTGCTGCTGGCCTCAGCGCTGGTGATCAGTCTCGGACTCGCCGCCTTCTTTCCCGCCATCGCCTGGTACCGCGGCCTGTCGGGTGCGCTGCATGCGCTCTTCTTTGCGGGCGCCGCGGTGTGGCTGCTGCGAACCCGGCCGCGTGACCTGCGTTCGCTCTGGCTGCCGGTGGCGCTCTTCTTCGGCGGCTGGATCAAGGTCGCGCTCGAGCAGCCGGCTGGGGATGCGTTGCCGCATGCCGACTGGCTCGGCGCTGCCGTCGTTCCACAGGCGCACCTGATCGGTGCTGTCAGCGGAACGGCGCTCGGCCTAGCGTTCGCGTTGGCGGACCACCGGCGCGACAAGCAGCATGGCAAGCAGCAGCACTTGCAGCCACGCTAGCGCCCCGCCACCACCGCCGCCGCCTCCCAGGTTCGCAGCGTTCAGCGTGATCGTCACGGATTGCGTTGCACTGTCGGACAGGTTGTCGGTGACGTAGTAGCTGAGCACGTAAGTGCCCGGGGGAAATCCCGCAGTGCTCCAGCTGAACTGCCCGCCGGGCGAAAGCGCGGTGGGCGGCACCGTCGATGGCGCGGTGGCGACGTAGGTCAGGGCATCGCCGTCGGCATCTGAACCGGACACTGTGAACGACACCACGCTTCCGACCGGCACGACCTGGGCAGGAGGCGCCGCTGCAAGAGTCGGCGGGCTGTTGACTCGCACCGAGACATAGTCATCGCCGGTCTTTGCCGCGCTGTCGGTCACGCGAAGGCGGAACGTCAGCGTGCCGTTCGCCGGCGCCGTGAAGGTCGCCTTGACCGCGTTCGGCGTGGCCAGCGACACCGTCGTCCCGGCCGTCTGTGTCCATTCGTAGGCCACGATCGTCTTGCCCGACAACGCCACGCTCTTGCTGCCGTCCAGCATCACCGTCGTCGCCGGAGGAGCGATCTGATCGGACCCGGCGAAGGCCGTCGGAATCCCGTCCGGCACGGCCAGCAGGGCGCGCTCCGCATCGAGCAGCCCCGCTCCGCACTTGCCCGCAAAACTGCCTCCCGGTGCACACGCACTGCCGGCCGGGTAGGGTCTCGCGGTGGTGGCGAGAAGCGACTTGATCTGTGCCGGCGTCGCATCGGGCGAAATCGACTTGATCAGCGCAGCTACGCCGGCGGCGTGCGGGGTCGCGGGGCTGGTCCCGACGAAACCCGAATACGCGGGGCCGGAACTACCTACAGCGTCGGTGCTGGTCGGTGTCGTCCGTCCGAACAGCACCGCCGAGTGGATGTAGTAACCGGTGAAGTTGTCGTTGTCGATCGGCGAGCCCGCGCCGAGTTGAACCGGCGGCCCGCCGCCGGGCGCGCTGAGCGTCGTTCCGGCGCCGATGTTGGCGTAATCCGCGTTCTCGCCGTTGATCGCGTGCGCGGTCACCGCAATGACGCCAGGGCAGATCGCCGGGGAGATCAGGCCTTCGACGCCATCGTTACCCGTGGCCGCGACGATCACCGCCCCTTGCGCCATGGCCGCATTGACCGCACTCTGCATTTCACTGCTGCAGACGGTGTCGCCGCCGAGACTCAGACTGATGATCTGGGCCTTGTTCACAGTATTGGTGCCGACCGTGACGCCGTTTTCCTGCCAGGTCCCGCTCGCCGGTTCGGCGCCGGCCGCCCAGCGAATCGCGTCGGCGATATCGGACAGGCTGCCGCCGCACTTGCCGAGCGCGCGCACCGGCAGCACCTTGACGTTCCACGCGATTCCCGCGATACCGACCGAGTTGTTCGCGGTGGCCAAGGCCACGCCGGCCATGTGGGTGCCGTGCCAGGTCGAGTCCGAGACCGCATCGCAATCGGTGGGATATGTGGCGTGGTCCGCGTCCGTCATCCAGTCGCCGGGGTCCGAAGCGTCGGCGTCGCGACCATTGCCGTCGTTGGCAATGAAGTTCAGAGGCAGTCCCGTGCCAATGTCGCCCGACACAAAGTCGTAGCCCGGCAGGAAACGCCCGGCGGGCGTGTACACCGCACCGCCGGTGATGCCGTTGAGGTCCGTGTGGTTGGTCATGCCGGTGTCGATCACGGCAATCGTCACGCTGTCCAGGCCTTGGCTCAGGTCCCAGGCATTCGGCAGGTTGGCCCCGCCCGTGGCCGTCGTCGTCACGCTGCCCGCTGAGTAGCTCGCCGTCGGCGCAAACAGATTCCACTGCCACTGCGTGAAGCGCGGCTCGTTCGGCGTCGCCAGTCTCTTGAAGAGGATGTCGGGCTCGGCATGCTGCACGCCGCCGTCGCGCACCAGACGCGCGGCGATCGCGCGCGCCTCGGACACCCTCATCGGACGGTCGAGCCGCATCAGGTGCGAGCCGCTCGCCAGCCGGCGCAAAGGCTGCATCCGGGTGCCGGCCACGGAAGACAGCGCCCGCACGCGACTGTTGCGGATCGTCGGTTCGTTTTCGAACTCCACTGGTCGCAAGCGCACGATCAGCTTGTCGACCGTCTGTTCGCGCACCTTCTTGGTCGCGGTGAGGCCCTGCAGGGCCGCCCGCTTGGGCGTCATCACGCCCGTCGAGAACGCCACCGAGGCCGGCCACGCCAGGCAGGCACCAGTGACCGCGACGACGAGCACACTGTGGAAAGGACGCATCAGCAGATCAGACTCCCGAACGGTCGGCAGGTCATTGCCCGCGCCAAGGGCAGATGCTGGCAGGCACAGGCCGGACGCAGGCCCGGAAAAGCGGCCGAAAAACTGCACCCAGCGCAGCGAGTACCGACCAGTCCTCGCCTAACGCGCGACGCCTTGCTTGAGATTACTTCAGGTGAGGACGTCCGACCGCATGCAGCAACCTCAGACGGACGTCCTAACGGAAATCCCCACGGTTAGTCCGGGGTTTTCCCTGCACGGTTGCCTACTTTGCCGCCATCAGCGCAACGGTCGTGTCCAGCATCCGGTTGCTGAACCCCCACTCGTTGTCATACCAGCTCGTGACCTTGACGAGGCGTCCCGAGACCTTGGTCAGCGTGGAGTCGAAAATCGACGAACGCGCGTCATGGTTGAAGTCGCTGGAGACCAGCGGATCAGCGTTGTAACCGAGGACGCCGGCCAGTTCACCCGCGGCGGCAGCCTTCATGATCCCGTTCACTTCATCAACCGTCGTGTCGCGCGCGGCGATGAACGAGAGGTCAACAATCGACACGTTGATCGTCGGCACACGGATCGCGAAGCCATCCAGCTTGCCGTTCAGCTCGGGCATGACCAGGCCCACTGCCGCTGCAGCTCCCGTCTTGGTCGGGATCATGTTGTGGGCCGCTGCGCGCGCGCGGCGCAGGTCCTCGTGATAGACGTCGGTCAACACCTGGTCGTTGGTGTAGGCGTGAATGGTCGTCATCAGGCCCGTCACAAGTCCGATCTTCTCGTGCAGCGGCTTGACCAGCGGCGCCAGGCAGTTGGTTGTGCACGACGCGTTCGAGATGACCGTGTGCGCGGCCTTCAGCACGCCGTGGTTGACGCCGTACACGACCGTCGCGTCGACGTCCTTGCCGCCGGGCGCGGAGATGATCACCTTCTTCGCTCCACCCTTCAGATGCGCCGAAGCCTTTTCCTTGGTGGTGAAGAACCCGGTGCACTCCAAGACGACATCCACGCCGAGCGACGCCCACGGCAGCTCGGCCGGGTTGCGGTTGGCGAGGACCTTGATCCGGTCACCGTTGACGACCATGGAATCGCCGTCGACGCTGACCGAGCCCGGAAAGGTGCCGTGCGCGGTGTCGTACTTGGTCAGGTGTGCGTTGGTCTTCGGATCGCCGAGGTCGTTGATCGCGACGATCTGAATGTCGTGCTTCTTGCCGCCTTCGTAATGCGCGCGCAGGATGTTGCGGCCGATACGGCCATAGCCATTGATGGCAACTTTGATGGTCACTTTTTCTTCCCTCCGGCGATAACTGCGTTCACGGTGGCGACGACGTTGTCGACCGTGAATCCGAAATGCTTGAACAGGACGCTTGCCGGCGCCGACTCGCCAAAGCGGTCCACACCGATGACCGCACCCTCGGCGCGCACGTATTTCCACCAGAAATCGGTGACGCCGGCCTCGATGGCGACGCGCGGCAACCCGGCGGGCAGCACGCTCGCCTTGTACTCGACGCTCTGCCGGTCGAACACCGTGGTCGACGGCATCGACACGACCCGCACCGGCACGCCGGCCGCCGCCAGGGCCTTCTGCGCCTCCACCGCAAGCGGCAATTCCGAACCCGTGGCGATGATCACTGCGCGCGCTTTGGCGACGCCGCCAGCAGCCTCGGAAAGTACGTAGGCGCCCTTGCGGATCGCCCCGATGTCGGTAGCGGTGCGTAAGAACGGCACGGCCTGGCGCGAGAACAGCAGGCAGGTCGGCCCGTCGCTGCGCATGGCAGCCGCGCCCCATGCCACCAGCGTCTCGACGGTGTCGCAAGGACGCCAGAGGTCCATGTTCGGAATCAGTCGCAAGCTGGCCGCGTGCTCGACGGACTGGTGCGTCGGACCATCCTCCCCCAGGCCGATCGAGTCGTGAGTGAACACGAATATCACGCGCTGCTTCATCAGCGCCGCCATGCGCAGCGCGTTGCGCGAATAGTCGGCGAACGTGAGGAAGGTGCCCACGAATGGCAGGTAGCCGCCGTGCAGCGCGATGCCATTGGCGATCGCGCTCATGCCGAACTCGCGTACGCCATAGTGCACGTGACGGCCGAAGTGAAACTCGCCGCCGGGCTTCAGGGTACCGGCGTTGTTCCACCGGGTGAGGTTGCTGCCGGTGAGATCCGCCGAGCCGCCCAGCATTTCTGGCAGCGCCTTGCCGAGCACGTCGAGCGCAAGCTGCGAGGCCTTGCGCGTGGCGACCGTCTCCTTCTTCTCTGCCGCAGCATTGACAGCCTGTGCCAGCACCTGCGCGAACTGCTTGGGCAGCGTGCCTTCCACGCGGCGCCGGAACTCGGCAGCTTCGTGCGGATGGGCGCGTGCGTAACCCTCGAACAGCGCCTGCCACGCGGCTTCCTCACGCGCGCCAGCCGGACGCGCATCCCACGCGCGATAGACCTCGGCCGGCACCTCGAACGGCGCATGCGGCCAGCCGATCTTCGCTCGCGTTGCGGCGATCTCGGCTTCACCGAGCGCCTCGCCGTGCGCCTTCTCAGTGCCGGCGCGGTTCGGCGATCCCATGCCGATCACGGTGCGGGCAATGATGAGATTCGGCTTGTCGCTGCGCCTGGCGGCGCCGATCGCCGCATCGACCGCAGAAACATCATGGCCATCTATCGGGCCGATGACGTTCCAGCCATAGGCGCGGAATCGGGCCGCGGTGTCATCGGCGAACCAGTGCCCGACCTCGCCGTCGATCGAAATGCCGTTGTCGTCGTAGATTGCGATCAGCTTGGACAGCTGCCACACGCCGACGAGCGAGGCCACCTCGTGCGATATGCCCTCCATCAGGCAGCCGTCGCCGAGCAGCACGTAAGTGTGGTGATCCACAAGCGGAAAGCCCGGCCGGTTGAACTCATGCGCAAGCAGCCGCTCGGCGAGCGCCATGCCGACCGCGTTGGCCAGTCCCTGCCCGAGCGGGCCGGTGGTCGTTTCCACGCCCGGCGTGACGCCGACCTCGGGGTGGCCCGGCGTGCGGCTGTGCATCTGCCGGAAATTCGCCAGCTCTTCCATGGGCAGGTCGTAGCCGGTCAGATGCAACAGCGCGTACTGCAGCATCGAGCCGTGACCGTTGGAGAGCACAAAGCGGTCGCGGTTGGGCCAGTGCGGATTGGCGGGATTGTGCGCAAGGTGCGCGCCCCAAAGTGCCACGGCGATCTCCGCCATGCCCATCGGCATGCCGGGATGCCCGGAATTGGCCTTCTGCACCGCGTCCATCGCCAGCGCCCGGATGGCGTTCGCCATGTTTACGCGCATTGCCGCCGGAACCGCGCGAAGAGGGGAGGAGTCGTTCATCGTCGCGCGTCCTGAAGTAGTGGCAGTTACAGCTGTCTTGGTGGTGCCAGCGGCATCCACCGACGTGGTGCTTGGCGGCCCGCATCGCCGCAAAGCAGTAAATTTTAGCAAAGCGGGCGAGCGCGCCCTGAGCCGACCGCCGAGGATGCGTTGGCTGACCGCCTGGACTTGACCGCGGACAGATCCCTCTGGAGCGCTCGCTCCAAACTACACGCTGAGGAAAAGCAACTACTTGAGCGCGCGCAGATTTCCTATACTATGCGCGGCTTTTCCAAATTCGATCCGGAACACAAAAGGACGCAACGGGCGCCAAGTTCGAGACCCTCAGCCGCAAAGCACCATCGCGACAAGGTGATCGACCGCAGGCAACGTGCCGTTAGGCAGCAATCCCGCCATAGCCAGCAGGTGCAGCGCAAGCTGCAAGGACCCGCGTGCCGCGCCACAGCGTGCGGGTCCCGGATCGTAGGGTTGCGACGCGAGTCGCGATTCAGGTCGATTAGGGCGGACCTGCTGGGGGACGAAGATGCAAGGCCTTCACCTGACTGGCGATCTGTTCGGTTGCGGCTGCAGTTCAGCCACTCTCACGGATCTCGAAGCATTGTCGACGCTGTGCCGCACAGCCACGCTCGACGCCAAACTCACGATCGTCGACGAGAAGTGGCACGTCTTTCCAGACTGGAACGGACAGCCGGGCGGCATCACGGGCACGATCCTGCTCGCCGAATCGCACCTCGCGATCCATACCTGGCCGGAGAACCGGGGCGTGACGCTCGATGTCTATGTCTGCAACTTCACCGAAGACAATACCGACAAGGCCGAACAGCTGTTCGACACGCTGACCGTCGCGTTCCGGCCGCAGAGGCAGGTGGTCAACCGCATCACGCGCGGCGACGTTGCCAGCGCGACCGCTGAGGGCCCTGAGGCGGCGGCCACGGACAACGCCCAGTCGCAGTTGAGCTTCGACTGGCTCAATGCCCACTCCGGCTACGGTTTCACCGTCAAGGAAAAACTCGCTGATATCGAATCGCCGTTCCAGCGAATTGAGGTGTTCGACACGCATCAGTTCGGCCGGCTGTTCCGTCTCGACGGGCGGCTGATGACCTCCGAGGGCGACGAGTTCTTCTATCACGAGTGCATGACCCATCCGGCAGCGCTCGCGCACCCGAACCCGGAGTCGATCCTGGTGATCGGCGGCGGTGACGGCGGCTCGTCGGAGGAACTCTTCAAGCACCCGAGCGTGAAGCGCATCGTGATGGCGGAGCTCGACCCGGTCGTCATCGACATTTCGCGCAAGTACCTCGGCTCAATCAACAAGGGGGCGCTCGACGATCCGCGCCTGGAGATTCGCATCGGTGACGGCTACGAGTTCGTGAAGTCGACGCCCGAGCGCTTCGACTTGATCGTTCTCGACCTGACGGACCCGGACACGCCGGCGTTCCACCTCTACTCGGAGGAGTTCTTCCGGATGTGCCAGGGTCGCCTGAAGCCGGGCGGCATGCTGACACTGCACCTGGGATCGCCGGTCTATCAGGCCGAGACCGTGCGGAAGAATGCGGCGAACCTGCGCAAGGTGTTCAAGCACGTAGCACCGCTGTCGCTCTTCATCCCGCTGTACGGATCGCAGTGGTGCCTCGCCGTCGCAAGCGACACCGTCGATCCGCGGGCCGTTTCCGTGGACACCATTGCCCAGCGCATGACAGAGAGGAAGCTCGACGACCTGCGTTACTACCACCCGTCGATGCATCCGGCGCTCTTCACGCTGCCTCGCTTCGTGCAGGATCTCGTGGTCGCGCCGACGACCGGAACGCCGCGAGTGCCGCATCTGCGCGTTGCATGATTTCAGGGGGCGAGCCCGCTCTGCGGGTGACTCGGAGGAAGCCCCGGAGGCCGGCGTAAGCCGGCCTCTTTTTTCTTCGCTAACGATGTCCGTCGCCCGCCCGGACCATGACACTGCCGCGCTTCTACCTCGACAACGACCTCGCTGCTGGTGAGTCCGTTTCATTGCCGGCCACGGTCGCGCATCACGCGCTGCGCGTACTGCGACTGCGCGATCGCGCGGCGATTACCCTCTTCAATGGCCGCGGGGGCGAGTTCGAAGGTCGACTGCAGGTTGCCGGGGCGGCGCAAGCGTCCGCACGGCTTGAACGATTCCACGCGGTCGAGCGTGAGTCGCCGCTGCGGGTCACATTGATCCAGGCATGGGTCACGACCGAAAAGCTCGAGCTGATCGTGGAGAAGGCGGTCGAACTCGGCGTGGCTTCCATGGTGCTGGTGCCGGCAGCGCGCAGCGTGGTGCAGCTCGACGCCGAGCGTCGTGAGCGCCGGTTGCGGCGCTTGCAAGACGTCATCATCGCCGCGTGCTGTCAGTGCGGACGCAACCGCCTGCCCTCGATTCAGGCACCGGAGACCCTGCATGAGGGCCTCGCGTCAGCACGCACGGGTGCGGCGGCAAGCATCCTGCTCGATCCGACCGATGCGGAGCCCCCCACCGCGGCATTGTCCGGCCCGGGCCCGTTTGTGCTCGTCGTCGGCCCGGAGGGCGGACTTGACGATGCCGAACGATCCATGGCGCTTCGCATGGGGTATCGCCCAGTGCACCTCGGCCCGCGTATTCTCCGCACCGAAACCGCTGGGCTGGCGGGCTTGGTCGCATTGCAGGTCCTGGGCGGTGATTTGCGATAGCGACTGCGCGAAGCGCTGGTCTGATTTCACACACAACCAAAACCAACACAACGGAGGGTCCATGGGATTGCTCGACTCACTGCTTTCTGGCTTGGCAGGGCCCGCTGCGAGTGGCGGCCAGACGGCCAATCCGCTTCTGCAGTTGGCGCTGCAGATGCTGGCCGGTCAGGGCCAGGCCGGCGGCCTGGGTTCGCTGATCAGCCAGTTTCAGCAGGCGGGGTACGGCCAGCAGATGGACTCATGGATCTCGACGGGACAGAACCTGCCGATTTCACCGGATCAGTTGATGCAGGTGTTCGGACAAGGGCAGCTGCAGCAAATGGCCGCGAACAGCGGCATGGATGTCGGTCAGCTGTCGGGCGGGCTTTCCGAGCTGTTGCCGCAGCTCATCGATCGCATGACACCTGCCGGCCAGGTGCCCACTGGCGGGCTCGATGGTGCGCTCGCCGAACTCTCGAAGATGATGCCGCGCAGCTAGTCAGCTAGCTGTACAGGACGCGGAACGGGACGCCCTGTTCCGCGTAAGTTTCCGCCGCGTCGTGAAAGACTTCGAGCAGCGCATCGCGCTGCTCGGCACCGAACGTCTCGGCGCGCGGCAGGTTTTCCAGCATGACCACATAGCCGGTCGCCGGCTGCTGCTCCTGCAAGTCAGTGAGCGAGTCGTACAGCGCATCCAGGTTCAGGCCGAACCAGGACGGAAAGCCGAACGCCTGGGCGATCTCGCGCAGCACTGAGGCCTTGTCGGTGCATTTCTGCAGGTCAATTTCCACCAGCTTCTGACCCGACTCGCGCGCCCACGCACGCAGGCCCTCCCGAGCCATGCCACGGCGCTGCCGCACCGTCTGCAGCGGAAGCTTGTCGTACGGTGCGCTGGGTCGGCTCATTCGCGTATCCGCCGGAAGGAGTTGTAGTGATCGTCGGTGTAGTAATACTCACCGCTGCTTGCGGGGTGGCCGTGGGTCCCGCGGCCTGCGACGATGCGGCGCGCGCCCCGGTCGCGTTCCCACGGTGTTCGTACGGTGTACTCGGTGTAGTAGCCACGCGGCTGCCGCGGCAGGTGGCCCTCGCGATTGCCAAATGTCGATCCGTCCTTGCGATACGGGAACGGACCGCCCTTCCTGATCAGCGCGAACGTGTCGCGCGCCTCGGGCGGCAGATCCGCCAGGGTCACGTCGCGGGTGACACCCCGGCCCTTGGCCTCGCGCGCGTCGCCGGTCGGCCCGCACGCCACCAAGGCGCCGAGCAGCAGAGCCTGCAGCGCGCCACGCGCAACTCTCAGCAGCACGCTAGAGCAGTTCCGGCTGCCGCACGGAGTTCGCCTCGAGCACCGTCAACGCCGTCATGTTGACGATCCGCCGAACCGTTGCGGACGGCGTCAGGATATTCACGGGCCGGGCGGCTCCCAGCAAGATGGGCCCTATCGCGACGTTGTTGCCGGCGGTCGTCCTCAGCAGGTTGTACGAGATGTTGGCCGATTCGATGTTCGGACACACGAGCAGGTTCGCATCGCCTTTCAGCGACGAATAGGGCATCAGCGACCGGCGGATGCCCGCGTCGATCGCCGCGTCCGCGTGCATCTCGCCGTCGATCTCGAGTTCGGGCGCCCGCTCGCGGACCAGCGCCAGCGCGTGCCGCATCTTCAACGCCGACGGGCTGTCGTTCGAGCCGAAATTGGAGTGCGACAGCAGCGCGATCTTGGGCGACAGGCCGAGGTGCTTCATCTGCTCGGCCGCCATGATCGTGATCTCGGCGATCTGCTCTGCGGACGGATCGAGGTTCACGTGGGTATCGACCAGCGCAAGTTGCCGGCCCTGCAGCATCAGAATGTTCATCGCCGCGTAGCCACCGACCCCGGGCCGCCGACCGATCACCTGATCGACGTACGCAAGGTGCTGTCCGTGCGTGCCGAAAGTGCCGCAGATCATGCCGTCGGCATCGCCCTTGTGAATCATCATCGTGCCGATCAACGTCAGCCTTCGGCGCATCTCGATCTTGGCGTACTGGGCGGTGATGCCCTTGCGCGCCGCCAGCCGGTGATAGGTCTCCCAGTAGTCGCGGTAGCGTCGGTCGAACTCCGGATTGATCAGATGGAAGTCGACATCGGGCCGCATGCGTAGCCCGAATCGTTCAAGCCGCTTGGCCACCACCGACGGCCGGCCGATCAGGACCGGCTTGGCGATCTTCTCGTCGATCACCACCTGCACGGCGCGCAGAACCCGCTCTTCTTCGCCCTCCGCAAACACGATGCGGGACTTGCCCCCGGACGCCACCGCGTTCTTGGCCGTCGCGAAGATCGGCTTCATGAACGTGCCGGAGTGATAGACGAACTGCTGCAACTGGTCGCGGTAGGCGTTCATGTCAGCGATCGGTCGCGTCGCAACGCCGCTCGCCATCGCTGCCTGTGCCACCGCCGGCGCGATGCGCGTGATCAGCCGCGGATCGAACGGCCTGGGTATCAGGTATTCCGGACCGAAGGCAAGGTTCGTGATGCCGTATGCCGAAGCGACGACATCGCTCTGCTCTTCCTGCGCAAGTGCAGCGATTGCTTCGACCGCGGCGAGTTCCATCGCCGTCGTCACCGTCGTGGCGCCCACGTCCAGGGCACCGCGGAAGATGAACGGGAAGCACAGAACGTTGTTCACCTGGTTCGGGTAGTCAGACCGCCCGGTGGCGATGATGGCGTCGTCTCGAACACGCTTCACCTCCTCGGGCAGGATTTCCGGCGTCGGATTCGCCAGTGCCAGCACCAGCGGCCGCGGCGCCATGCGCGCCACCATCTCTGCCTTCAGCACGCCGCCGGCAGAGAGCCCAAGGAAGACATCCGCACCCTCGATGACCTCGGCGAGCGTGCGCGCGGTCGTCTCCTGCGCGAACGTGGCCTTGTCGTCGTCCATCAGGGTGGTGCGGCCGCGGTACACGACACCCTCGATGTCGGTGACCCAGATATTTCTGCGCGGAATGCCAAGATGGACAAGTAACTGCAGGCAGGCCAGTGCCGCCGCGCCCGCCCCGCTTGTCACCAGCTTGATCTGGTCGAGTGGCTTGCCGACGACCTTCAGTCCATTGCGAATCGCCGCGCCGACGATAATGGCCGTGCCGTGCTGGTCGTCGTGGAACACCGGGATCTTCAGCCGGTCACGCAGCTTGCGCTCCACGTAGAAACACTCGGGTGCCTTGATGTCCTCGAGATTGATGCCACCAAAGGTGGGCTCGAGCGCGGCGATGACTTCGATCAGGCGATCCGGGTCCAGCTCGTTCAGTTCGATGTCGAAGACGTCAATGCCGGCGAACTTCTTGAACAGCACCGCCTTGCCTTCCATCACTGGCTTCGCTGCGAGCGGACCGATGTTTCCCAGCCCCAGCACTGCGGTGCCGTTGGTCACCACCCCCACCAGGTTGCCGCGAGCGGTGTAGCGGAACACCGTTGTGGGGTCATCGCGGATGGCTTCGCTCGCCGCCGCGACACCCGGGGAATAGGCCAGCGCCAGGTCGCGCTGATTGACGAGTTGCTTGGTCGGTGCAATCGCGATCTTTCCCGGCGTCGGCTTCTCGTGATACTCGAGCGCTGCATGCCGCAGATCGTCCTGATCAGTCGTAGACATGTTGAGGCCGCAGCCGAAGGAAAGACACTGATTATCCGCGTCGGAAAGTCTCGCGGCACGGACCAGCGGATCCGTCACCCGGTAACGCTGATCACGAGGTAGGCCGGTCAGGCCGGACGGCAAGTCAAAGTTCGCCTGTCATTTTGACCTAGACAAACTGTTGACAGGAATTTCAGTCTAGGTACACTCCGACTGCTTTCTCAGAGCCTGTCGCAGGCCTGGGCGCAGTAACCCAAGTCGGTGCCTCTCGTCCTCCCTCCTCTACCGAATTCGGGCGCGTCCAGGTGACAGGCTCTTTTTTTGTCTACGACAAATGCATCTGCTCACGTGGATCGATACGCACCACGGCCGATTGCGCGATGGCGAGCCGGCAAGCCGAGCGCAGAGCGGCGCCCCCACCTTGTTGAATGCAAACGGATGCAGGGCAGCGCTGGGCGCTCGCCCTGCAATTCAGATCAACAGAAGGAAGAGGTGAGCGACGCTCAGGCTTCGCGGGCCGGAGCGTGCTCCTCGGAGCGGATCGGAGCGTCGGCCGCTGGCGTTACGACCGGTTGAGCCACCGGCATTGCCGCTTCGACCGCCGCGGGTTTCTGCTCGGACGCTACCGCGGTGCGCCCCGCCGAGATTGCAGCGTCGACCTTGCCGCTGGCGGCAAGAGCCAGGCGGGAACGCTCTCCCAACACACGGGCGCCGTATCCGCCGTCGTCGGGGAGATTGCCAGCACCGACGTAAAGCTGCAGCCCGCGTTCGACTGAACCGCCGCGGTTTATCAGGTCACCGAGAATCGCGGAGCCGACCTTCATGTTCGCGACCGGGTCGAGGGCAGCCAGATGTCCACCGTGTGCTTCGAAACGCTCGGCATGGATCCGCGTCATCACCTGCATCAGGCCCTGGGCACCCATCGCGCTTTCTGCAAATGGGTTCAGGCCGGACTCGATTGCCACCACCGAAAGGATCAGCAGCGGGTCCAGCTTCTGTTCGCGGCCGACCTGGAACGCGGTGGCAACGAGCATGCGGGTTGCCTCTTCCGCTACGCGATAGCGACGAGCGAGGTACTGGACGATGTGCTTCTGGCGTGGATCCGTGGCAACGGCGGGCTCGACCGTCTTGTTCGCCACCTCGTCCATGGCCGTCGCCTCCGACTCGGCGTCCGCCGTCTCCGAAGCGTGAACGGCGGGAGTGAAAAGCGCCGCCTTCAGCGTGTGCCGCACCCCGTCGTTCGTCAGGGCGACGGCGGCAAGCAAGAGAGTTGCAAAGCCAGCCGCAGAAACCACCAGCCGCGACAGCGCCAGAGCGCCATCACGGACATCACAAGCGACGTCGGCCCACGCGATCGGGGCCAGGACACTCGAATTCGTGGCTACAGACATGCGTGCCTCCTTATGTCGAACGGCCACGGGTCCGAAAACCCTCGGTCGCCACTCACAGGTTGGTACGTCGGAGCCGGGGGCCCACGAGCCAACCCGGTTCCACAGGGCACCGCTCCGACCGGAGGATCGCAGCGGCGTCTTCACTACATCGCCCGGGACCTCCGGACGACGAAAGAGCAAACAATGGGCCGCTTCTGTCCCTAGACTTCGGGCTGCGTCGCACGGCTCGGCGAGCTACCCGGTGGTCGGTCAAACGGCTGACCCGAATTTTAGGGTCTGAGCCCTCTCGGTCAACCCGATTCTTTCCGGTTTCCGACGGGTGGCTCGGGCTTGAGGGCACATCCGGATACCGCAAAGGACGACAAATCGATTTAATATCAGATACTTAAGATGGAAGACCTAATGTTAGTAAGCGCTTATTTAGAGCCCTCCCGTTTTTTCTGCTTTGCAACAAACTTCCGATGAAATACCGCGATCTGCGCGATTTCATCCGCGGCCTGGAGGGGTCAGGCGAGTTGCGCCGGATCGGTATCCCGGTGTCACCGCGCCTCGAAATGACGGAAATCAGCGACCGGACGCTGCGCGTCGGCGGGCCGGCACTGCTGTTCGAACACCCGGCCGGGTATGACATGCCGGTGTTGACGAACCTCTTTGGAACGCCCGGTCGAGTCGCCCTGGGGATGGGCGCGGCCGACGTCGGCGCACTGCGCGAGGTCGGCGAGCTGCTAGCTAGCCTGAAAGAGCCGGAGGCGCCGCGGGGACTGCGAGACGCGCTCGGCAAGGTGGCCATGCTGAAGTCGGCCCTCTGGGACATGGCGCCCCGGGAGGTGCGTAATGCGCCGTGTCAGGAGCGGGTGATCGAGGGAACTGACGTCGACCTCGCGCGGCTCCCGATCCAGACCTGCTGGCCCGGGGATGCCGGTCCACTCATCACCTGGGGACTGGTTGTCACGCGCGGGCCCAACAAACCGCGGCAGAACCTCGGCATCTACCGGCAGCAACTGATCGGGCGTAACAAGCTGATCATGCGGTGGCTCGCGCACCGCGGCGGCGCGCTTGATTTCAGGGACCACGCGCTGAAGCACCCTGGCGAGCCGTTTCCCGTCGCCGTGGCGCTGGGCGCCGACCCGGCGACCATCCTCGGCGCCGTGACGCCGGTGCCGGACAGCCTGTCCGAGTATCAGTTTGCCGGGCTTCTGCGCGGGGGCCGCACCGAGACGGTCAAGTGCATCGGCAGTGACTTGCGAGTGCCGGCAACGGCCGAGATCGTGCTGGAGGGCCATTTGCGACCCGACCCGACACCGGCCGCGCCGCCAGCTGACGCTCCACCACGACCGGCGTCGGCCTACGAACTGGCGCTGGAGGGCCCCTTCGGCGATCACACCGGCTATTACAACGAGCGCGACTGGTTCCCGGTCTTCACGGTCGATCGCATCACGATGCGCGGCAACCCAATTTATCACTCCACCTACACGGGCAAGCCGCCGGACGAGCCGGCAGTGCTCGGCGTTGCCCTGAATGAAGTGTTCGTGCCGATCCTGCAGCGTACGTTTCCGGAGATCGTCGACTTCTACCTGCCTCCCGAAGGCTGCAGCTACCGGATCGCCGTCGTGTCGATGCGCAAGCAGTACGCGGGCCACGCCAGGCGCGTCATGTTCGGCGTCTGGAGCTTCCTGCGCCAGTTCATGTACACGAAGTTCATCGTCGTGGTGGATGAGGACATCAACGCGCGCGACTGGAAGGAAGTTATCTGGGCGATCACTACTCGTGTTGATCCGACCCGCGACACCGTGCTCGTCGATAACACGCCGATCGATTACCTCGATTTCGCCTCTCCCGTGTCGGGGCTGGGCAGCAAGATGGGAATCGATGCGACCAACAAGTGGGCCGGCGAAACGACGCGCGAATGGGGGCGGCCGATCACGATGGATGCGGCAGTGAAGTCGCGCGTCGATGCAATATGGAAAGAACTGGGCCTTTAGGAGATCAACATGGCGATCGAACGCAAGCCGATACGCCGCGGCGGCATCAAGTCCGCCGGGTACGACCGCAACCAGCGCGTACTGGAAATTGAATTCGACAACGGGCAGGTGATTCAGCACACCGCCGTCGGCGAAGAAATCGCCCGCCGGTTTCTCGCCAGTTCTTCTCCTGCGAGCGTTTACAAGGACACGATCCAGGAGGAGTTCACGATAAAGAGGGTGCGATGACGATGTACGCGACCGCTGCGCGGTCGCACGTGCATCGTCATCGATAGCGCGCGCTTTGCGTGCACTTGGTATCAGTCGACTGCGCTCCGGAGCGGCCGCGCGCTCCGCCGAGGATCAACTGCACGGCACTCACCCTGGCCCTCTCGCCGAGCGAGAGGGAACGGTGCACTCCTCCCTGCGCCCTCCTCGCCCGGCGAGGAGGGAGAGGCAATCCTGGCACTGCAAGGCGTATCGCGGGGAGGAGTGCCCACCTTTGTCCTTCGGCGGAGCGCGCGGCCGCCCCGGAGCGCAGCCGACTAATTTGCGGTTCCGGTCCGAGTGCACGTGCGACCGCGCAGCGGTCGCGTACACGAGGACCGCTATCGAAAGAATAGCGTCGCCAACCCCAGGAAGATGAAAAACCCGCCGGAGTCGGTGGTGAAGGTGAGCAGCACCGAACCGCCGATTGCGGGGTCGCGACCGGAGGCGCGCAGTGCCATCGGCACAGCGATACCGACCGCCGCGGCGACCAGCATGTTCAGCACCATCGCCAGGAACATCACCAGTCCCAGCAGCGAGCCGTTCGGAGTATCGCGATAGAGCAACCACGCCAGCAAACCGGCTACACCGCCCCAGACCACGCCATTGAGCACCGCAACGCTGATTTCCTTCAGCACGAGCCGGCGCTGGTTGCCGGAAGTGACTTGCCCCAGCGCCAGCGAGCGCACCAGCAGCGTCAGCGTCTGGTTGCCCGAGTTGCCGGCGATCCCCGCGACGATTGGCATCAACGCGGCAAGTGCCACGACCTTTTCGATCGTGCCCTCGAAGGCATCAATGACACGGCTGGCGATGAACGCCGTGCACAGGTTCACGGCCAACCAGAGCCAGCGGTTCTTCGCTGAATTCCAGACCGTCGAGAAGATGTCCTCGTCCTCCCGCAGACCCGCCTGCGCCAGTGCGGCCTCCTCGCCTTCGTCGCGGATCACGTCGACGATCTCGTCGACCGTCAGTCGTCCGACCAGCCGGCCGCTGGCATCAACCACCGGTGCGGAGACCAGGTCATACCGCTCGAATGCCTGTGCCGCTTCGCCGCCGTCGTCCATCGGCGAGAGCGTCAGCAGGTCCGCGTTCATCACCGCGGTGACCTCGGTCTCCGGCTCATTGAGCAACAGCCGGTCGAGCGGCAGTGCGCCTTTCAGCACTTCGTTGCGGTCGACGACGAACACCTGGTCGGTATGGTCCGGCAACTCATCGAAGCGGCGCAGGTAGCGCAGCACGACCTCGAGCGTCACGTCCTCGCGGATCGTGATCAGCTCGAAGTCCATCAGCGCGCCGACCGACCCCTCCGGGTAGGACATGGCGGCGCGCAGTTGCGCACGCTCTTCGTTGGTCAGTCCCTCCCGTACCTCGTCGACAACGTCGGCCGGCAGGTCGGGTGCAAGTGCTGCGATCTCATCGGTCTCGAGACTTTCGACCGCATCGACCAGTTCCTCGCGGTCCATCGACGCGATCAGCGTCTCGCGGACCGCATCGTTCACCTCGATCAGGATCTCGCCGTCGCGGTCGGCCTTGACGCAGTCCCAGACCACGAGCCGGTCATCGATCGGCAAGGCCTCGAGGATGTAGGCGATGTCGGCCGCGTGCAGCCGGTCAAGGATCGAACGCAGTTCGCTCAGGTGCTGGCGATGCACCAGCTGCTCGACCAGCGGCTTCTTTTGCTCGGAAGGCGTCTGCTCGCGATGGACCAGTGCTTCGACGCGGCGCTGTTTCTCAAGCACGTGCTGGACGCGCACGAGCGCGCGCTGCGCGTCCTCGGGGTCGCGCACCGGAGCGTCGCTGCGCGCGCCGCGGTCCAGCAGGTGGTGCTCAGTCATGAATCTCACTTCCTCGCGCGGCGAGCCGTCCCGTCAGAGGGACATAGACCGCCAGGCGCGCGATGGTCCGGCGCTCGACTTCCGCGTGCTGCGCGTCGCTCCCGGCGCAACGATGTCGCACCGCTCAGGACGGCCGCCAATCGCGCCGCCCGGACGCTTCAAAGCTGCGCGATTGTAAGCGCGCGACGCAGTCGAAATGCCAAGAAAACGGAGGGCTTAGGGCACGACAGCGTCGGACATGTAACGCAGGATCACCGACGTCCGGCCGTCGAGGTAGGGCCCGGAGCGCACTCGTCCGTAGCGCTTCGGATTGGGCAGATAAGCCGCCAGGCGCGCCGACTGTTCCGGCCCCAGCTGGGCCGCGCTGGTCGAGTAGTAGTGACGGGCCGCGGCCTCTGCACCGAAAACGCCTTCGCCCCACTCCACCACGTTGAGATAGACCTCGAGGATGCGACGCTTGTCCCAGAAGGCCTCGATCATGTAGGTGATGACGAGTTCCTGTCCCTTGCGGATGTAGCTCCGGCTCGGTGAAAGGAACAGGTTCTTGGCGAGTTGCTGCGTGATCGTCGACCCGCCACGTGCCGTCCGGCCGCGCTTGACATTGTCCTTGTAGGCCTTCTCGATGGCTTCCCAGTCGACGCCTTCATGCTCGGCGAAGCGTGCATCCTCGGCGGTGATGACTGCCCGCTTGAGGCTCACCGAGATGCGCTCGTACGGGACCCAGCGGTACTTCAGCTCCGCCTTCGAATTGCGCGCCTGCAGTGCAGCCCGCTCGCGCTGCATGAAGGCGGTCTCCTGCGGATCGTTCCAGCGCCACCAGGCGATCCAGCCGGCGTACCAGAGCTGCAGCCCGAGCACAGCCAGGACGGCCAGGAGGGCGAAGCGGGCCAGCCAACGCACGGAAGTGGCTTCGAGTTCTCGGGGAATGAGCGCCGCGCAGCGTCGCGGCCGACTGGCGACCGGTTGGACCGCCTAGCGCACGATGGTGGCGCTTTCGGCAGCAGCCTCGCTGAGCAGCTTGCGCAATTCGCGATACACCGGCGCGGTGTCCGGTCGAACGCCGCGCCACAACAGGAACGATTCCGCCGCCTGCTCGATCAGCATGCCAAGCCCGTCCGAGACGACCTTGGCTCCGCCGGACCTTGCGAGTTCCATGAACGGCGTCGCCTCGGCGGCATAGACCAGGTCATAGGCCAGCGTGCAGTCGTTGAAGGTCTCGGGGTCGATCGGCGGCGCGTCATGCTTCAGGCCCGTCGTCGTGCCATTGATGATCAGGTCGAAGTGCTCGGCCGGGATCTCGTCGAGATGAATGGCCTCGACCCCGAACTCCTCCGCCAGCTCCTCAGCCCTTTGATGCGTCCGGTTGGCCACCGCGATCCAGCGCGGGCTGGCGTCAAGCAGCGCACCAACGACTCCGCGCACCGCTCCCCCTGCGCCCAGCACCAGTACCGAACACTCGCTGAAGTCGAACTTCAGCCGCTCGTGGACATCGCGTACGAAACCGATGCCGTCCGTGTTGTCGCCGACGATCGTATCGCCGTCAAACACCAGTGTATTGACGGCTCCAGCCAGGCGGGCACGCGGCAACAATTCGTCGGCGAGCTTGGCGGCATCGACCTTGAAGGGCACCGTCACGTTGAGCCCGCGGAAACCGGCGTCGCGCAGCGCCAGCGCGCGCTCCTCGAAGCCGTCGAGCGGGGCCTCGATACGCTCATACGAAATGCGCTGATGGGTCTGTCGCGCGAAACGCTCGTGGATCTCCGGTGACCGGCTGTGAGCGATCGGATTGCCAACGACTCCGTACTTGTCAGGCCCGTTCATTGAGACGCGGTGCTTCGTGTCGACAGTTGATCGTTGGTAAAGACCCAGGTCCGTGTGATCTCGAGTACATCTGTGTCGCGTGCGATGTCCGGCGGAAACGGCGGAAACGGAGCAGCCATGTTAACGATGCGGCGGGCAGCGCGGTCAAGTACGGACGATCCCGAGGACTTGTCGACCGCAGCCTCGACCAGTGAACCGTCCTTGCGCACCGCGACCGTCATGCGCAGGGAACCGTACACCTTGCCACGCGCCTCGTTGGGATAGTTCTCGTTGCCGATCTTCTCCACGCGCGCGCGCCAGTCCTCCACATATCGAGCGTACCGGTATTCGGACGTGCTGGGCATGAAATGATGCTTGCGCGGCCGCTTCTGATAGTCCGACACCTGCTTGGCGATCTCAGCCTGTGCACGGGCGAGCTGCTCACGGCTCTGCTCTTCCTGGGAGCCGGGGACCGGCGCCTCGGCGACCGACTCCTTCCTCGGCAGCGGCCGCATCTGCAGTGAATCCTTCAGTGCGGCAAGCAGCTTCTTCTGCTCTTCCTCCAGTTGCTCCACCATGCGGCGGGCGGTATCCAGGGCGTCGCCGTCACGTACGACCTGAGAATCGGGCAACGGCGACGTGCGCCGGCCCGCGTCGTGCGCGCCGCCGCCGTCGAGATTGGCCTGGGCCAGCGCCTCGGGTTTGCCGGGGCGCGTCTCGCTCTTTGCATTGACGAGAATGATCTCGAGCGGCGGATCGGTCGACCGCACGCGCAGGAATTCGGGATCGACGAAGCGAACCGCCAGCACCGTCATGTGCAGGCCGATGGAGACGGTCAACGCCATCACGAGCACCTTGTCCGCCAGGAAGCCGGTGATGCCGCTCGTTGACTCGTCTGCAAAACTCATGCGTCAGTGAACATGGGGTGCCAAGCCGAAAACGATTGTATCCACCGGCCACGTCCCCCGATCACACGATCACGCGACTGTCGTGCGGATGATTCAAGCGATCAGGCCGCACTCGCGGGTGGGGTTTCCGGACCGGGCGACGGCTCCACGCGATCGACCGACGTGGGCTCGTCGATCAGTTCTTCCTCGAGACCCTCGACTTCAGCGGCCATCGCGGCGTCCATCACCCGATGCACGCGGGCCTCAAGCGTCAGATCGACCTCGTCGCCGCCGAGAATGTCCAGTTCAAGCTGCTGGCCGCGCGGCAACTCCGTCAGCCCCGGCACGCGCGTGATGAACGGGATCCCGGACAGGCGCAGCACGTCGCCGCGTATAACCGTGGCCGCCATGCGACGCACGTCCTCCTGACGCATCCAGCGCAAGCCCCAATACCGCTCCATGCGCTCCTGGAACTCGGCATAGGCGCCATAGGCCGCATCAAACGCCGAGACAATGGCAAACAGATCAGCGTCGTTGGCGGCATACGGCGCCGGATCATTGCGGATGCATGCGATCAGTTGGCGCTGATTCACCAGGTCGACGTAGCGCCGCAGCGGCGACGAACTCCACGCATAGTGGCTGACGCCCATGCCCTCGTGAGCCGCCGGGGAAGTCGACATCCGAACGCGGCCCATCGACTGCGACCGATAGATGCCGACCACGCCGCGCTCAGCCAGCCAGCGTCCCCAGGTGCTGTTGGTGAAGATCATCAGCTCCGCGACCAGCAGGTCCAGCGGCGCACCGCGCCGCCGCGGCTTCACCGTCACGTGAGCATGCTCGCCCTCGCCGTCAAGCTCGAACGAGTAATCCACTCGCCCCAGCGGCTCCGGGCGGCCACGCACCGCTTCGCGCCGAGCCAGCAATGCGCGCCCGAACTGCCACAGCAATGACAGTTCGCCGGCAAACGGCGCCGCAAAACTGCCGTCCGCGATCGACTCCTCGGTAACGATCTCGTCGAGCCGGTCGTGCCGCAGGTTGGCGGCGATGCGGACGCGTTCCGCCTTGGACTCGGTACCGAGCACCTGCATCTCGCGCGTATCGAGGTCGACGTAGAGAGACAGCACCGGGACGACCTGGCCCTCGGTAAGCGAGTACGCGTCGACCCATGACTGCGGCAGCATCGTGATCTTGAAACCGGGCGCATATACGGTCGACATGCGCGATCGGGCCACCGCATCGAGTGCATGCCCGCGCTGTACGGCCAGCGCCGGCGCGGCGATGTGCACTCCGATCTGCACGCGGTGGTCGCCGGTCGGGGTCACCGAGAAGGCGTCGTCGATCTCGGTGGTCGCACTGTCGTCGATCGAGAACGCGGCAACGTCCGCGATCGGCAGTTCGTCCGCCGGTCCGGGAGCCGGAATCTCGTCTGGGAAGCCCGCGCCGCGCGGAAAATGCTGCGCGAGAAAGCTCTCGACGTGCCAGCGGAATGGCGAACCGATGGCACCGGTGGCCAGCAGCAGGCGCAGCGGTGTAGTGTGCGCTTCGTCAGCCGCCTGCTCGAGCGCCTTGAACTCGATCGTCGACCGATCCGGCCGCACCAGCATCGGCACGGCCTGAGAGGCGATCGCGGCCGGTGCACGACCGGCCTTCAGGGCGTCCACGTAGCTCTGGCGCAGCTCGTCCTGGCGACGTTTGCGCTCGACGGCCGCGAGCGCGGCCTTCAGCGTCTCGGGTGGAGCCGGGCGATAACGTCCCCGGCCCTTGCGATGGAAGTAGACGGGCGACGAATGCAGGCGGATCAGCAGCGCCGCCTGCTGGATGCTGGTGGGCTTGCCACCGAAGTAGTCGAGCGCGAGTTCGCGAAAGCCGAACTCGTCCTGCGGCGCGGCCTCCCACAGGAAATCGAGGTCGATGGTCCCGGCCTCGGCATGTGCCGCCTCCAGCAGCCGCGCCGCAGGCACGTCGTCAAATTGCAGCAGAACGTGCGCAGCCTTGACCTTGGTCCGCTTGCCGCTGCTGAGTTCCACCTGATGCGACGCGTCGGTCGACGACAGAATGCTGCCCGCCTTGAACGCGCCGTCCTCCTCGAACAGCAGATTCACTGCGGCCTCACTGTAGCGTCGCCACGAACGTGCGCACGCCGCGCAGCAGCAGTTCGACCGCGATCGCCGCCAGCACCAGTCCCATCAGCCGCTCGAATGCGAGCGTCACCCGCTCGCCGAGCAGCCGTTGCAGCCGGTCGGCGGAGACCAGCACCAGCGCGCTGATCGCCATTACCACCGCGATCGCCGCCACCCACTCGAGCGATCGCGAGGGGTCGCGTGAAACGAGCAACATCACGGTGGCAAGCGCCGACGGACCCGCCAGGGCTGGTACCGCCAGCGGCACGATGAAGGGCTCGCCGCCGGGAGACTGGCCATAGACGCCTTCCGGCGACGGAAACACCATGCGCAGCGCGACCAGCATCAGCACGACGGCGCCGCCGATCTGCAGCGCGACCTCGGAGAGTCCGAGCGTCTGCAGGAACGGGCGCCCCGCAAAGACGAAGACGCTGAGCACGCCGAACGCGATCAGGCATTCGCGCAGCACGATACGCAGGCGGCGCTCCGCGGGGACATCACGCAGGGCCGATACGAAGATCGGCACGTTGCCGAAGGGATCCGCCACCAGCAGCAGCAGCACCACGGCGGAAAGAAACGTGTCGTTCATGCGTCGGTCACCGTTTCGGTTCCGGCACTGACTCGCACCAGCTCGTCGAGGCTGATCGGGAACACGCAGTGCGGCGTACCGCCCGCCGCCCAGACGATGTCGAACCTTCGCAGTGAGGCATCGATGAAGGTCGTCATCGGCGTTGCGTGCGCGACGGGCGCCACGCCGCCGATCGCGAATCCCGAATGCTCGCGCACGAACTCCGGGCTGGCGCGTTCGATCGCCTCGCCCAGCAGCGCCGCGATGCGCGCTTCGCTGACACGACGGTCGCCCGCTGCGACCACCAGCACCGCGCGGCCGGAGCCAGCGGCACGGAAGATCAACGACTTCGCGATCTGGCCCACCTCGATGCCCAGCGCATCCGCCGCCTGCTGTGCGGTGCGCGCAGCAACACTCAGTTCAATCACGCGCGCGCCCACGCCGGCCCCGTCGAGCGCGCGTTGCACGCGCTCGGCGGAGGCGGGCAGCGGGCCGGCCGCGTTCATGGGCTAGACCGTCAGGCCGCCGGACACTTCGATGACGGCGCCGTTGATGTAGGCAGCATCGTCCGACGCGAGGAACGCGTAGACATTGGCAATGTCCTCCGGAGTTCCAAGTCGCTTCAGCGGCACCCGCTCCGTCATCTGGTGCAGCACCTTGTCCGGGATGGTCTGCAGGATTGGCGTCTCGATGAAACCGGGGGCGACGGCATTGGCCCGAATGCCCTTGGGCCCGAGTTCGCGCGCCCATGTCTTCACGAAGCCGATGACACCGAACTTGCTCGCCGCATAGTTGGTCTGGCCGAAGTTGCCGTAGATGCCGACGACACTGGAGGCATTCAGGATCACGCCACTGCCCTGCTCGACCATCGTGTCGACAACGGCGCGCGCGCAGTTGTAGGTGCCCTTGAGGTTGACGTCGATGACGCGGTCGAACTGCGTGTCGTCCATCTTCTGCAGGCGGGCATCCAGCGTGATGCCGGCGTTGTTCACCAGAACGTCGACGCGGCCGTGCTTCACGCGCACGGCGGCGACCATCGCGTCGATCTGGTCACGCTGAGTGACATCGACAACAAAGCCCTCGACCTCCCCAGAGTCGCGCAATTGCTCAACCGCGGCATCGACGCTTTCGCGGCGTATATCGCAGAGCGCAACGATCGCACCCTCCTTCAGGAAGCGCCGCGCCGTGGCGAAGCCGATGCCCTGCGCTGCGCCGGTCACGATGCATACCTTGCCTTGCAGCCCTTTCATTAACCCTCCCCTGACCGTCTTGTCGTGTTGACTCTGTCGGCGTCGCAGAACGCGATCACCTCGTCGATATAGCTCGCGAAGTCCGAGAGCTCATGGTCGCTGCCCTCCACGACATGCTGGCGGGCACCCCGGTATTTGCGCACCATCGTCCGGTAATCGATGACGGCATCCCCGGTCGCTGCGAGCAGCAGATAGCGCTCTGGCAGAGTGATCGTCGGCGTGTCGATCGCAGCGAGCTCATCCAGGTACTCGCGGCGGAAGTCGATCTCCGCCTCCGAGAAGTAGACCGGCTGCACGCCGATGTAGCGCGCGAGATCGTCCTGCGGTCGTATCGCCGGGTTCAGCAGCGCGGCCCGGCAGCCGAGCCGCTCAGCCAGCCACGTGGCGTAGTAGCCGCCCAGGGAGGATCCGATCAGTGCGAGCCGCTCACGCGGCACATCGTTCACCGCTGCCAGCACGAGTTCGACGGAGCGTGCCGGCGATGCCGGCAGCGCCGGGCAGGCGTACTCGCCACTGCGGCCTCGTGCCGCCATCGCCTCCCGGAGCATCGTCGCCTTGCGCGAGGCCGGCGAGGAGCGGAATCCATGCAGGTAGACGATCACGCCGCCGCCGCCTTCAGCGCCAGTCGCTGCAGCAGGAGGTCGTGGATGCCGCCGAAACCGCCGTTGCTCATCACGAGCACATGGTCGCCGGCATGCGCCGCCGCCAGCACATCGTCGACCAGCGAAGGAAGCTGCTGGTGGGTCGCGACGCGATCGCCGAGGGCTGCAAGCGCCTCCGCAACGTTCCAGTTCACGCCGCCGGCATAGCAATACACGCGGTCGGCGCCGGCGAGGCTGCCCGCCAGCTGGGCCTTGACCGCGCCCTGCTTCATCGTGTTCGAGCGCGGCTCCAGCACCGCGAGGATGCGCGCGGTGCCGACCCGGCTGCGCAGCCCGGCAATCGTTTCGCGTATTGCAGTCGGGTGATGCGCAAAGTCGTCAACGACGGTCACCCCGGCGACGGTGCCTCGCACTTCGAGCCGTCGCTTCACACCGCCGAAAGACGCCAGCGCACTCAGCGCGGTGACCGCCTCTACGCCGACATGGTGCGCGGCGGCGATCGCGGCCAGCGCGTTCATGCGGTTGTGCATACCGGGCAGCGCAAGATCGAGCGGGCCGACGTTCCGGCCCGCCTGGCTCACCGTGTAGGGCGGCGCCGCGTCAACCTGCCAGAGGCCGCCGCCGCCGAAGCGCTCGACCTCACTCCAGCAGCCGCGCGCCAGCACGCGCTCGAGCGCAACGTTGTCGGCATTGACGAGCAGCCGTGCGCTCGAGGGCAGCGTTCGGACCAGGTGATGAAACTGCGTCTCGATCGCCGCCAGGTCGGCAAAGATGTCGGCGTGATCGAACTCGAGGTTATTAAGGATCGCTGTACGGGGGCGGTAATGCAGGAATTTCGAGCGCTTGTCGAAGAACGCCGTGTCGTATTCGTCCGCCTCGATGACGAAGTGGCGGGCCGAGGTGAGTCGTGCGGAAACTCCGAAGTCGGTCGGGACGCCGCCGACGAGGAACCCCGGCGCCAGCCCGGCGTGCTCCAGGATGCTCGTCAACATCGCCGAGGTCGTTGTCTTGCCATGCGTTCCCGCCACGCCCAGCACGTGTTTGCCCGGCAGGATATGGTCGGCGAGCCACTGCGGGCCGGAAACGAACGGCAGCCCGCGGTCGAGGATGGCTTCCATCAGCGGGTTGCCACGGGTCACCACGTTGCCGATCACCCAGACGTCCGGCGCCAATGCAATCTGGCCAGCGTCGTAACCCTCCACGAGCCGGACACCGGCCGTCGCCAGCTGGTCGCTCATCGGCGGATAGACATTGGCATCGCAGCCGGAGACGCGATGGCCGCTGGCCAGCGCGAGCTGCGCCAGGCCACCCATGAAGGTGCCGCAGATTCCGAGGATGTGGATATGCACGGGGGATCCCGAACGAACCGGCTGACGTGAAGTCGAACCGCCGCTCGTCTTTAGAAGGCGCGCGATTGTAATGCGCCGCGTCATTTTCTCCCGGCCGCTAGACTCCCCGACCACCATGCCATCTGCTCAAGACACGCTGCGCGCGGAATTGGCCGCCGCGGCCGCGCGCCTGATTGCCGAGGAGGGCTGCGATTACCGCCAGGCCAAGCGCCGCGCGGTGCAGGCGCTGCTCGGCCCCGACGCCGAGACCCACGGCGTGTTGCCGGACAACGCCGAGGTCGAATACGAAGTGCGGCGCCATTTGAGCCTGTTCGCAGCGGACACGCATCCCGCGTTGCTCGCAGCGCTGCGCCGAACGGCCGCTGCTGTCATGGAACCACTGGCCGAGTTCAACCCGCACCTGGTCGGCGCGGTGCTGGGAGGCACCGCGACGGAGCACTCCGATATTGAACTGCACCTGTTCAGCGACAGCGCCAAGGACGTGGAGGTGGCACTGATGAACGCCGGTATCGATTTCGACGCCGAGCCGGGCGACTCGGGTGTCCGACCGACCGCGCAGGAACGGCTGCTCTTTACGGTGACGGCGCACGAACCGGGACTGCCCGCTTCCATGCGACGCGTTGGCGTGCGCTTGCATGTGTTCGAGCACGACGCAATCCGCGTCGCTCCCCGCATTCGGGCCGTATCGACGGTCGACTTTGAACTCCATCCGGTCGCAGCCAGCGGACGCGCGAACCTGAGCGCCCTGCGTCGTCTGATCGCCGAATCGACATGACCTCGGGTCGCCGTACGTTCCTGTTGGCAGGCGTCGGGGTGGTCGCAGTCGCAACCGGTGCCGGCGTGGCGCTGTACTTGACCACAGGGGAGCGTGCCAGTGCCCCGGCGGTCGAGCGTCTGTTCGCCCAGGTCTTCGATGACCCTGACGGCCGCCCTCAACCTCTAGCGCAGTGGAAGGGCAAGTGGCTTGTGCTCAATTTCTGGGCGACCTGGTGTGCGCCTTGTGTCGAGGAAATGCCTCACCTGGATCAGGTGTCGCGCGACTACGCCGGTCGCGGCGTAGCCGTGGTAGGCCTCGGCATCGACAACGCCGACGCGATACGTCGCTTCCGCAAGCAGCTGGATCTGGAGTTGCCGCTGCTGGTCGCAGGGGCGACGGGAAGCAACCTGGCGCGGGAGCTGGGCAATCCTAGCGGTGCGCTACCGTATACGGTGCTGATCAGCCCGCAGGGAACTGTCGTCCAGACCCGACTCGGACTCATCAAGCCGGAACTGCTCCGCGCATGGCTGGACACACGACTGGACGGTTGAGGTCGGGTGGACAACCGGTCCCGGAAAGTCCAGACTCCGCACCTTCGGGCAAGTAGGTCGTATCTGACGTCAACTGCGTTGAAAATCTTGCCAAAATGGTGGGTGCATCGTGTCAAGCCGAATCCTCGTTATCAACGGCCCCAATCTCAACCTGCTCGGTACGCGTGAGCCCGCAGTCTATGGCGGGCGCTCGTTGGCCGACATTGAGTCCGAATTGACCGACGTTGCGGGAAAATGCGGCGCAGAAGTCGTCTTTTTCCAGAGCAACCATGAAGGTGCATTGGTGGATCGCATCCATACCGCGCGCACCGATGGGACCCGATTCATCATTATTAATGCCGGCGCGCTCACGCATACGAGCATTGCCCTACGCGACGCGCTGGCCGCCGTTGCGCTGCCCTTCATCGAGGTTCACCTCTCGAACGTGCATCGCCGCGAAGAGTTTCGCCACCATTCCTATCTGTCCGACCTTGCCGTCGGCTCGGTCGTGGGACTCGGCGCGGCGGGCTACCGCTACGCGCTCGAATTCGCGCTGGCCGAACGCACCGCTTGATCCGGAGTCAGCATGGATCTGAGAAAGCTCAAGACACTGATCGACCTTGTGGCGGAATCGGGCATAGCCGAGCTCGAGGTCACGGAAGGCGAGGACAAGGTCAGGATCGTCAAGACACCGGCCTACGCCCCGGCGCCCGCGGCTCCGCTGACTTTCGCCGCCCCGCATCCCTCCGCCCCCGCGCAGTCTGCCGCCTCGCCGGCACTCGTGCCGGTCGAGCCCGAGGCGCCCGCCGGATATGTCGTCAAGTCGCCGATGGTGGGGACCTTCTACCGGTCGCCAAGTCCGGGAGCACCATCCTTCATCGAGCAGGGTGCGGAGGTGAAGCCCGGGGACACGCTGTGCATCATCGAGGCGATGAAGCTGTTGAACGAGATCGAAGCCGAAGTCGGCGGAAAAGTGACCCAGATCCTCGTCGAAAACGGCCAACCGGTCGAGTATGGCCAGCCGCTCTTCATCATCGAGTAGCAGCCGCGTGCATCGCCCTCTCGAAGCGCGCCGGGGCCGCCGGCATTGCCCGGGACGGGCGCGCAGCGGCGCGCGCGCTTCCTGACGCTCGGGCCACCTGTCGTGTTCAAGAAGATACTCATCGCCAATCGTGGAGAGATCGCGCTGCGCATCCAGCGCGCCTGCCGCGAGATGGGAATACGCACCGTCGTAGTCCACTCGGAGGCAGACACGGACGCGAAGTACGTGAAACTCGCTGATGAGTCGGTGTGCATCGGACCACCGCCATCGCGTGACAGCTACCTCAACATCCCGGCCATCATCAGCGCCGCCGAGGTGACGGACGCCGAGGCGATCCATCCAGGTTACGGCTTCCTTTCCGAAAACGCCGATTTCGCCGAGCGGGTCGAAAAAAGCGGGTTCGTCTTCATCGGGCCGCGCCCCGAGTCGATCCGGCTGATGGGCGACAAGGTCTCCGCCAAGCAGGCGATGACTGCAGCAGGGGTGCCGACCGTGCCCGGGGCGCAGGGCGCGCTGTCCGAGGAGCCGCGCGAAATCGTCCGCGCTGCGCGTGCGATCGGCTACCCGGTGATCATCAAGGCCTCCGGGGGCGGCGGCGGACGCGGAATGCGCGTGGTGCACACCGAGGCGGCGCTTCTTAACGCGGTCACGATGACTCGTCAGGAAGCGCAGGCGGCCTTCGGCAATCCTGCGGTCTATATGGAGAAGTACCTCGAGACGCCGCGCCATATCGAGATCCAGATCCTGGCCGACCAGCACCGCAATGCCGTCTGGCTCGGTGAGCGTGACTGCTCGATGCAGCGCCGCCACCAGAAGATCATCGAGGAGGCCCCCGCTCCCGGCATCAACCGTCGAGTCGTCGACAAGATCGGCGACCGCTGCGTCGAGGCCTGCAAGAAGATCAGTTATCGCGGGGCGGGAACGTTCGAGTTCCTGTACCAGGACAACGAGTTCTACTTCATCGAGATGAACACCCGGGTACAGGTCGAGCACCCGGTGACGGAGATGGTGACGGGTATCGACATCGTGCAGGAACAGATCCGCATCGCCGCCGGCGAGAAGCTGCGGTTCCGCCAGCGCGACGTCGTGCAGAAGGGGCACGCGATCGAGTGCCGCATCAACGCCGAGGATCCGTTCAAGTTCACGCCGTCGCCCGGCCGCATCACCGGCTGGCATCCGCCGGGCGGACCGGGGGTGCGCGTCGACTCGCATGCCTACAGTGGCTACTTCGTGCCACCCAACTACGACTCGATGATCGGCAAGGTCATCTGCTACGGCGACACGCGTGACCAAGCGCTGGCACGCATGCGCATCGCGCTGTCGGAGATGGTCGTCGAGGGCATCCAGACCAATATCCCGTTACACCGGGAGCTGCTGATGGACGAGAAGTTCGTGCTCGGCGGCACCAGCATTCACTACCTCGAAAAGCGCATCGCCGCGCGGCAGGGCGCCTAGGCCGCGCGTGCTGCACGAGATCACCCTGCTCGCGGACGAGCAGCACGCGGAGGCGCTGGCCGATGCGCTGCTGGAGGCGGGGGCCCTGTCGGTAGCGGTAGAGGACGCCGCGGCGGAATCCGCCAACGAGTCTCCACTGTACGGCGAGCCGGGATTCGAGCCCGAGCGGCACGCTTGGTCACGCAGTCGGCTGCGCGTCCTCGCCGAGGCGGACGGCCCCGGCAGCGAGCGGCTCCTCGAAGTCGCGAGCCGGGCCGCGGGACTGCCGGCTCCGCCAATCGAAAGCTGCCGGCCGGTCGAAGACGCTGACTGGGTGCGCGTTTCGCAGTCGCAGTTCCCGCCGACGCAGATCAGCGATCGGCTGTGGATCGTGCCCTCGTGGCACGACGCTCCGGATCCGCAGGCGGTCGTCGTGCGACTCGATCCAGGCGTCGCGTTCGGCACCGGAACGCACCCGACGACGCAGCTGTGCCTGGCGTGGCTCGACAGCAATCTCACGCCCGGCAGTACCGTGCTCGACTACGGCTGCGGCTCGGGCATTCTTGCGATCGCCGCCGGAAAACTGGGCGCGGGGTCCCTGCTTGGCGTCGACGTAGACGAGCAGGCACTCGTCGCGGCGCGCGACAACTCGGCGGCCAATGGCGTCACTGCACGCTACACTGATCCGGCCGGTCTGCCGTCCGGGACGTTCGACATCGTGCTGGCCAACATCCTTTCGAATCCGCTGAAGCTGCTCGCACCGGCCTTGCTCGCACGCGTCGCCCCGCGTGGCGCCCTGGTGCTCTCCGGCGTCCTCGAGCGTCAGGCAGAAGACGTCATCGCGACGTACCGTGCTAGCGACCCGCACGTGGCACTCGGCGTGTGGCGAACCTGCGAGGGCTGGGCCTGCCTGGCTGGCCGGCGCGACGCGTGATGCTCCTCATGAACACTGCCCCGCGCAGTATTGCGTTCTGATCATGGCACTCGCTACCAAGTGTCCCCGGTGCGGCGCCATGTTCCGCGTAGTCGCAGACCAGTTGAAGCTGCGCGGCGGGCTGGTGCGCTGTGGTCAGTGCCGAACGGTCTTCGATGCCATCGGCAGCCTCGCCTATGTTGACGATGCAACGTTGACCACGCCGCGCCCCGAGGCGCTGGACTCGCCGAAGGCCACGGCTGCGGCCACTCCGCGAGAAGCTCCCAGCGAAACTGCGCCACCAGCGCCCGCAGCGGCAGCGACCCGTCCGCGCGGTGAGTCGCGGCGCATGCACGACAGCGCCGAACGAAAGCGCAAGGCCTTGGGCCCGGCCACGACGTTGCGCATCGCGCCGCGCGCGGCGCCGGTCGCCACGGTTTCGCTGGAAGCACCGTTCAAGGGTGCGGCCGAACCCACCGCGACACCGGCGACGACGCGCGAAGAGCAGGCGATGTCGGAGGGCGGTGTTCCGACGCTGCTCGCACCGGGCGCGGGCGGCGAGCCGGCCGATCAGGGGACGCGCGCTTCGCTCGAGGGCATCGAAGTGATCGAGGTTTCGCCGCCACCGGAGGCAGACCCCGCCATGGCGTCACTCGCGGATGAGCCGGAATTCATCCGGTCCGCACGGCGCGACCCGCGGCGCGGCTTCTCGATCGTCTTCAGTGGAGGTGCGCTGCTGCTCGCCCTGCTTGCTGTTGCACAGCTCATGGTGATCTTCCGGTCCGACGTGATGGTGCAATGGCCCGCCGCGCGTCCGGCTTTGTCGCACCTGTGCCAGGCGTTCGGCTGCAAGCTCGACTGGCCGACGCAGCCGGACCAGCTCGCGGTCATCGGCAGCGAACTGCAGTCGATCGCCGGCACCGATGTGCTTGAACTCACCGCTGTGATCCGCAATCGGGCTGCCTTCACGCAGGCGCTCCCGGCGCTGGAAGTCACGCTGAGCGATACGCAGAACCGGCCGGTAGCGCGCAAGGTGTTCAGCCCCGCCGACTACCTGGCAGCGGCCGGCGAGCCCAGCAGTCGGATTGACGAAGGCTTCGCCGCAGGTGCAGACATCACGATACGGCTGTTCTTCGAGACTCGCGGGCTGCAGGCCGCCGGCTTTCTCGTGTATCCGTTCTATCGATAACTCGACCACTGGTTCGGCCGGGAAGCGCGACGGCGCGCACCCTCGTAGCTCAAATACCTCCCAGGAACTTCGATGCGTACTCTGATCTGTGGCTCGATCGCCTATGACACCGTGATGGTGTTCCAGGGCCGGTTCGCCGACCACATCCTTCCGGACCAGGTCCACATCCTGAATGTCTCGTTCCTCGTGCCGGAGATGAAGCGCGAGTTCGGTGGCTGTGCGGGCAACATTGCCTACAGCCTGAAGTGCCTGGGTGGCGAGCCGCTGCCGATGGCAACGGTAGGCGACGATGCCGGACCGTACATCGATCGGCTGGCGGCTCTGGCGATCGATCGCCGCTATGTCACCCAGGTTGCCGGCAGCTACACCGCCCAGGCATTCATCACCACGGACCTCAATGACAACCAGCTAACCGCGTTTCACCCGGGCGCGATGGGCCAGTCACATCTGAACGCTGTTCCTGCGAACGACGGCATCGGCCTCGGGATCATCGCGCCGGACGGGCGCGATGGCATGCAGCAGCATGCGGCGCAGTTCGCCGAGCACGGCATCCCCTTCATCTTCGACCTCGGCCAGGCGATGCCGCTGTTCAACGGCGAGGAATTGCTGTGGTTCATCGCCCGCGCCAACTACGTGACACTGAACGACTACGAAGCCCGGGTTGTGGTCGAACGCACGCGCTTGTCTCTGCCCGAACTCGCCCAGCGCGTGAAGGCCCTGGTTGTCACCCGGGGCGCAGAAGGGTCGGATATCTATCTCGGCAGCACCTTGGTCCATGTGGCGGTGGCACCGGCCCGGCAGGTTGTTGACCCGATTGGCTGCGGCGATGCGTATCGCGGTGGACTGCTCTACGGAATCGCCGAAGGGCTGGACTGGGAGACGACCGGCCGCCTGGCCGCTGTCATGGGTGCGGTCAAGATCGAGACCGGTGGTGCGCAAAACTACGTCGCCGACCGACAGTCGATCGCCGAGCGTTTTGACGAGGCGTTCGGCTACCGCCCGTGGTGAACATCGGGCGCGGCAACCCTCCAGCTAGAGCGCAAGACGGCTGATGACCATCTGTAACAGGTAGATGACGATCAGCAGCACCATCGGCGAGAGGTCGATGCCGCCAATCGCCGGAATGATGCGCTGGATTGGCGCGAGCATGGGCCGTAGCAGCATCGAGAGCGCCGGAGCGACCGGGGCGAGCGGGTTCACCCAGCTGATAATGACGTAGATCAGCGTCACCCAGATGACCAGTGTCAGCGCCCAGTTGACCAGTTGCAGCACCGATCCCAACAGAAGCATGTCCGGCGCAAACGGCAGCCCGAAGACCGCGCGCTTGGCGGCGACGATCAGCGCGGTGGCGATCAGTGCTCCGACCAGTGCCGCCCATTCGATGCGGCCGCGCGATGAAATCACACGGGCGAGCGGCCTCACAAGCCAGTCGGTCAGTGCACGCGCAAAGTGGGCAAGCGGGTTGCGTGGCGGCATTCCGATGGCCGCCGCCCAGGCGCGCAGAAGCAGCAGTCCGACCAGGAGCGAGCCCAGGATATCCAGCAGCGCTCGCACGATGTCGACGAAGAGCATGGGCGGTCCCGAGGAACGGAGGCGCAGCGATTGTAGCGGCGCCCCTTTCAATCAACGTCCGTCGCCGTAGCTGCCCTGGAAATAAAAACGGGCGCGGAATCCGCGCCCGTTTTAAACCGCAGTCAGCCGTTATGGACGGCTGCCCGTGGGAAACGGCCAGGCCGCCGCGGGATTGAGGGCAGTCTTGGCGCCAGGCGCAGCCGCCGTCGACGGTGCAGCGGGAGCCACTGCCGGTGCGGCCATCGGCTTCGCCGCCGGCTTCGGCGCAACAGCCGCCTTCACCGCCTGGACCGCCTTGGCGACCTTGACCTTCGCCTTGGCAACAGCCTTCTTTACTTTGGCCTTGACGACCGCCTTTTTGACGGCCTTTTTGACCTTCGTCTTTTTGACAGCCTTCTTGGCCTTGGCCTTGGTCACCGTCTTCTTGACGGCGCGTTTGGCCTTGACCCTTCTGACCGCCTTTTTGACTTTGGCCTTTTTCACAGCCTTCTTGACGGCGCGCTTCGCCTTCGCCTTCTTAACGACGCGTTTGACCTTCGCCTTCTTGACGGCCTTTCTGGCTTTTGCCTTGGTCACGGCCTTTTTGGCCGTGCGCTTCTTGGCAGCTTTCTTGGTTGCCATGTCAGTCTCCTGAAAGAGAATGGCGTGAAGTAGCTAGCGACGACGCATTCCGGTCCGAGCGCGCAGACTTATCGAACGCGGGCTGGAATGCCACACCGGCTGCCCGAGGGCAGCCGGTGAGCGCTACGCATTTCCCGCGATTACTTCTTGGTTTTCTTGGCGGCCTTTTTGGCCTTCTTCGCGGTCTTCTTGGCAGCCTTCTTCACGGTCTTCTTCGCCGCGGCCTTCTTGGCGGGCTTCTTCGTAGCTTTCTTCGCG
>Ga0316601_100000051_pt1 | contig 41829 bp, 37 predicted proteins | sample OWC_soil_day5_no_FD_207663 | JGI IMG/M metagenome (GOLD analysis project Ga0316601, IMG submission 207663) | Wetland soil microbial communities from Old Woman Creek delta, Ohio, United States - OWC_soil_day5_noCT | ecosystem: Environmental > Terrestrial > Soil > Wetlands | place: USA: Ohio... | reverse complement strand
AGATTTCTACTAGAGAGTTAATGCAGTACATTAAGGGGCCGGATTTACCTACAGGTGGTATAATGATTGGAAAGAACGCTTTACTTTCTGCTTATGAAACAGGGGAAGGTAGAGTAACCTTAAGAGCTAAGACTTCTATTGAAACACTTGAAAACGGCAGATTAGGAATAGTTATTACCGAATTCCCTTATAGAAGAAACAAGGCTAAGCTTCTTCAATTAATATCAGAAATGACTGGGGATAAGAAGCATTCAAAGGCTTTAGAGGCTATAGTTGATATAAGAGATGAGTCAGATAGAGCAGGTATTAGAGCTGTTATAGAATTAAAAAAGGCAGTTGATATGGACGGTGCTGAAAAGATTCTAAAATACCTTTACAAAAAGACGGATCTCCAGTGCAACATTTCCTTTAATATGGTGGCACTAGCCGGTGGCAAGCCTGAAACCTTAGGGTTAAAGTCTATACTAACTCATTATGTGAATCATCAAAAGGAAGTAGTAACGAGAAGAACTCAAAGAGAACTAGAAATAGCTCAAAAGAGATTTCATATTGTAGAGGGTTTTATAAAGGCAATAGATATTCTTGATGAGATTATTGCTACTATTAGAGCATCTAAGTCTAAAAAGGACTCAGAAAACAACTTGATGGAAAAATACGGGTTTACTGAAATCCAAGCTCAAGCCATTGTTGAGCTTATGTTATATAGATTGACTGGCTTAGAAATTAAGACCTTTGAAAAGGAATATAAAGAGCTAGAGAAAGAAATAAAGAGACTTACTAAGATATTGGAAAATGAAAATGAGCTTTTAAAGGTAATTAAAAGTGAGCTTTTAGAGATAAAAGATAAATATGGAGATGGTAGAAGAACTGCCATTATTGAGGATGATGAGGAAGCTAAAATTGATTTAGAGGAGCTTGTAATTGTTGAAGATACAATGGTTACTTTATCAAATGAAGGCTTTATTAAGAGAATTCCTTTAAAGTCCTATAACAGATCAAATATTAATGTGGATGACATAGAATATAGGGAAGGTGACTTTAACAAGTACTTATTCTCCTCTAACACCAAGGATACAGTTATGTTCTTTACAGATAAGGGTAATATGTATCAATTAAAGGGCGTAGGTATTCCAGAAGGAAAATGGAAGGATAAGGGAGAAAGGCTTGATGATTTAATTAGAGGTTTAGATTTATCAAATGAGTCAATTGTTGGCGTTCATTCATTATCATCTTTAATTGATCAAAAGGACTTTATGTTCTTCACTAGCAAAGGAAACATTAAAAAGACAGGATTAGACAAATTTAATACTGCATATTCAAAGATTCAAGCTTTAAAGATTAAGGATGGAGAAAGATTAATAGATATTAAGCTCTTTGATAAAGAAAGAGAAGAAGGGTTTATAAATATAAAAACAAAATTAGGTCTGGAGTTTTCTTTAGTGGAGCCAATAATGGAGGCTTCTGATAGAAATATTTTAGGTGTTCAGCTATTCACTCCTTTTGCAGGAGATGAGGTAGTAGAAATTGAATATACTAAGGAATATGCATATAAATCTTTCTTTGTAGGTGTAACTCCAAAGGGCATACTAAAACATAGAATGACAGCAGGCAGCGGAAGCACTAAAAATAAAGTTGTAGCTGCAGACTCTACAAGTAAGCTTTTAATATTTACTGATGATGGAATGGCTTATTCAATACCAGCCTTTATGATTGAAAACTTAGGAGAAAAGGAACTTGATATTACTAAGCTTTTAGAAGGTTTTAGTGATGGCAAGAAGTTAATCGCAAGTGTTGTTTCTATAAAGGATTTTAATGAGGATGTTAGTATTTACTTCTTCAGTAAAAAGGGATTGATAAAGAAAACAATGTTAAAAGAGTTTGAGGGCGTTTATTCATCCACTACTGCATATAAGCTTAAGAGTGAGGGAGATAGACTAGTAGATGTAAAGACTGTCTCAAATGCAGGAAATAAGGATGTAGTGCTTATAACAAAGAAAGCTATGTGTATTAGATTTGAATGCAACAGTATAAGTTATATGGGTAAGGTTGCTTCTGGTGTTACTGCAATAAGTTTAAAAGAAGATGATGAAGTGATTTTCGCAGAGGTTGTTTTAGGCAGCGAAGGCATAGAGGATGAAATAGCAGTATCAAAAGTAGAGGACAAAAAAGTAACTTTAATTTCTAATAAAAAGAATACTAAGGATTTAAGTTTAATGGAGGTTAAGATACAAAATAGAGCTGGACGAGGAAGCAGTGTAATGCTTGTTATTATGGATGAGGAGCTAGTTGAAGTAAAGCTAAATAAATAAAAATTAATTAAAAGTATAAAATGTAAACTTTTTTTAAACTTTTTTTGAAAAATAAAAGCAATTGCAAGATAATAGAAGAGAAACAACCATAATACATATCTAATAACTTAGATAGCCGTTTATGGTTGTTTTTTACCTATAGAGGGGTAATGGATGAATTGAAGGTTTGTCCATAGTGGTATATAATAACACAAGTATTGAAAAATTTTAAAACTTACGAGGTGTATCATGTTTTCAAAGATTAGAGAATTACTTATCGGTAAGACACTAAAAACAGAACAATTAAGCCATGAAAAGTTTAACGTGTTTTGGGGACTACCAATTTTATCAAGTGATGCTATCTCCTCTGTTGCTTACGCAGGAGAAGAAATACTTATTGTTTTAATGGGCGTTATAGGACTTATGTCATATACATATATGTTTTATGCATCCTTATGTATTGTAGCCTTATTATTTATACTAACTTTTTCTTACAGACAGACAATTGATAATTACCCTTGTGGTGGAGGGTCTTACATAGTTGCTAAGGATAACTTAGGGACAATCCCAGGACTTACTGCAGGAGCAGCATTATCAATCGACTATGTATTAACTGTAGCAGTAAGTACTTGTGCAGGTACAGCAGCTATTACTTCTGCAATTCCATCGTTATTGCCACATAAGGTAATAATCACTATAGCTATGATTATATTAATGACTCTTGGAAATCTAAGAGGAATGAAGGATTCATCAAGAATATTTGGAGTACCTACTTATTTGTTCATTATTTCAATTGCAATAATGATAATTACAGGGCTTTTTAAGGTATATGTTTTAGGACAATCTACTCATGAATTGCATCCAATACCTCAGGCTACTGGAGACATAACCTTATTCTTATTTTTAAGAGCCTTTGCTTCAGGTTGTACTGCATTAACTGGTGTAGAAGCAGTTAGTAATGGTATTCCAAACTTTAGGGAACCAGCTCAAAAGCATGCTAAAATAGTTTTAACACTGCTAGCATCAGTAGTTTTATTTATATTCGGTGGACTATCTTTCCTAGCAACAAAGTATCATGCAGTGCCAGATCCAAATCAAACAGTTATAGCACAAATAGCTATACAGGTTTTTGGTGGCTCAAGCTTTATGTTTTATGTAGTACAAGTTACTACAGCATTTATATTGATTATGGCAGCTAATACTGCTTATGCAGATTTACCTTTGCTATTGTCACTACTTGGAAGAGACGGATATGCTCCTAGACAGTTTAGTACAAGAGGAAAGAGATTAAGCTTTTCAAACGGAATTATATTATTATGTATAGCTTCCTGTGTATTAGTAGTTATTTTTGGAGGAAAAACACACTCATTATTGCCATTATATGCAATTGGTGTATTTTTATCCTTTACACTATCTCAAGGTGGTATGTTTACAAAATGGATAAAAGAAAAGACACCTGGTTGGAGACATAAAGCAGTTATTAATGGTTTAGGAACAATAGTAACCTTTATTACGGTAATAATTATTGGTATTACTAAATTTAAACATGGTGCTTGGATTGTTTGCCTACTAATACCTATATTTGTATTAATAATGGCTAGAATTAAAACTCACTATACAAAAGTAGCAGAACAATTAAAGCTATCTAAAGATGAAAGACCAAAGGATATAGTTGCAAAAGATGACAAGCAGCACGTAATAGTTCTTGTAGATAGTTTAAATAGATCTTTCTTAAAAGCATTAAATTATGGAAAAACATTATCACAAAATGTTGTAGCCTTCCACGTTTCTACAGATGATGAAGCTACAGAAAAGCTTAAGAAGAAATGGGAAGAATACAATCCTGGTGTGCAGCTAATAATTGAAAAATCACCTTATAGAGATGTAATGGAGCCTCTTATGAAATTTATTAAATGTGAAGAGCGTGCATCTAAACATGGTGAAACGGTAACAGTTGTTGTAACACAATTTGTTATTACTAAGTGGTGGCATAACATACTGCATAATCAAACAGCTTTCTTTATAAAGAGTGTACTTTATAGAAATAGAAATATTGCAGTTTTAACTGTTCCATATATAATAGAAGAATAGAATATCTAAGGGGAGTGTCGCAAAAGTACTTTAAAGTAGCTTGTGATACTCCTTTTACATTTTCAATTCTAAATTATTGCTATACATAATTAACTACTTTTATCAAAGCATGGTATAATTAATTTTAGTAATTATACTTTGGGTAAAACAATGAGGTGAAAATAAATGAAATATAACTTTGAAAATGGATTAACCTTTATTTATGAGCACAGACCAGGAAATTTAACTTCCTTTTGCATAGGCTTTAATGCAGGGGCATTAGTAGAGGATAATAATTCTTTAGGGCTGGCTCATGCTGTAGAGCACATGATATTCAAGGGTACAAAGAATAGAAATGAATTTGAGATAAATAAGCTTTGTGATGAAACCTTTGGCTTTCATAATGCCATGACTAACTTTCCATATGCAATTTATTACGGTACTACATTATCTAATGACTTTGAAAAAGGCATTGATATATATGGGGATATTATATTAAATCCAACTTTTCCTGAGGAAGGCTTTAAAGAAGAAATGAATATCATTTTGGAGGAGCTTAAAGAATGGAAGGATGATATCTATCAACATTGCGAAGATGAACTCCTTTTTAACGCTTTTGAGGAAAGAAGAATTAAAAATCTAATCATAGGTACAGAGGAAAGTGTAAGTAGTATAACTTTGAATCACATAAAAGATTTTTATAATGAGTTTTATGCTCCTAAAAATTGTGTAATAACTGTTGTATCTTCATTAAGCTATGAGGAGGTTGTAACGGTAATTAGTAAATACTTTGGTAACTGGAAAAGAGATTTTAGTTATGAGAATGTTACTAGATATGAAAATAACAATGCTTTAAAATATACTGAGGTTAAAAGTGATATACAGGGAGCTAAAATACAATACTGTTTTCCAATTCACAGCTTAAGTAACACAGAAATTAAGGCATTAAACCTATTTAATTTATCCTTTGGAGAAGGTACTAGCAGTATTCTTTATGATGAGATAAGAACAAAAAATGGATTTGCCTATGAAATATTCAGCAGTGTTAAAAATGAATATGGAATAAAGTTATTTAATATTGTTTTAGGAACCTCTAAGGAAAATATAGATAAAGCAATAAGTTTAATTAACAGCAAAATTGAGGAAGTACAAAATAACACAGGATTTTTTACCAGGGAAAAAATAAACAGTCTTGCTAAAAGCTATAGACTAAAAAGAGAATTAAGAAATGAAAGGTCTATAGAATTAACTAAAATGATAACTACCTATGAGATAATGTATGGAGATTATAATTTAATGAAGGAAGAGTTAGTTGACTTAGAAAATATAACAGAAGAGGATATTCTGAAGGTGATAAATAAAGTGTTAGTGAATCCGTCTATACAGATAATTACGCCATAGGGTAATATTTTAAAATTAAACTTTTTATATTGTTGGTCTGATTAATAAATTACATAAGATAATGCGCCAAAGGAAACGTCCCTTTGGCGCATTTTTTATAGGCTGTGGTAATAATTTTTAAGGAGCAAGGCATCTCTTTCGAGTATAGGACTTTCGCATATTATGCAGCCTTTGATATCAAAATCCTTAAAGGCGCGGATACAGCTTTTGTAATCAAAATCACTTTCTTCAAAAGGAAGGTGATTTTTTTCTCCTTTTTCACTATAGTGTATGCCTGATATATGTATGTGCATATCCTTTAAGGCTTCATCTCCTAATTCGTCCTTAACATATTGAAGGATTTCAGCGAAGGAATCATAGTTTTTTAAGGAACCATTGTACCTTGCATGGAGATGAGAAAAATCGATGCAAAGCTTGCAGGTTTTAACTTCTTTACATAGTGCCACATTTTCTTCTAAGGAACCAAATTGAGTACCTTTGCCTGTAGTTTCTAATCTGTAATCAACGCCTAGATATGGAAGCTTAGACAAATTTTCTTTAATCATATTAAAGGTTTCTTCCTTTGAGCTTTTTAAATAAAAGCCAGGATGGAAAACTAAGCTTCTACCTTCTACTTTCTTTAAACCCTCAGCTCCTTTTATTATTCTTTCCATAGATTGTTCTTGTTTCTCTTTTTCCTCAGCATTTAAGTTTATGTAGTAGGAACCATGAGCTGATAGATAAAAATCTTCTGAAGTTTTTGCTTTAAGAACCTCATCTTTGTTTTTATCAGTAATATTTACTGAACGTACAAAGGGAAGCTCCATAGCATCAAGTCCTAGACTTTTTAAGTAAGTTATTCCGGATTTGTAAGTATATTTTGTATTACCATCTCCAATAGGTAATCCAGATATTCCAAATAGTAATTTATCCATAATATCTCTCCTTAGTTATAGCGTTTTAATTATTATTTTAGGTCTAATGAATAAATACTTCAAGTTTATTTTTATCTAAAGTATAAAGCTGTGCTATAATACTATATGCGAGGTGTATATGATGGAAAGAAAGTGGATGCTTAGAAGAAGTAATATAAACATAAATGAATTAGCGAAAAATGCAGCTATAGATGAGACTATTGCATGCATTTTAATAAATAGAGGTATAAGTGATATTGAGGCAATTAGTAAATTTAAAAAAGCTTCAATAAATGATTTATATGATCCTTTTTTAATGAAGGATATGGACAAAGGAACTGAACTTATTAAGTCAGCTATTTTAAATAATAAAAATATAGTGATATATGGAGATTATGATGCTGATGGAGTTACCAGTACAGCTATATTCTTTAAAGCTTTAAAAAGGCTTGGTGCAAAGGTTAAATACCATGTACCAGACAGAGAGTCAGAAGGCTACGGCATGCACAGCGAAAGGGTTAAAAGCCTGAAAGGTGAAGGCATAGAAGTGATTTTAACCTGTGACAACGGAATTGCAGCTATTGAGCAGGTTAGGCTGGCCAAGGAATTAGGCATGGAAATTGTAATTACTGATCACCATGAAGTTCAATTTATTGAGGACGAGGAGGGAAATAGAGAATACATTATTCCTCAGGCAGATGCAATTATTAATCCTAAGCAAAAGGATTGTACTTATCCTTTTAAGTCCCTTTGTGGTGCAGGTATTGCTTTTAAATTTATTCAAGCACTATATAAGAAAATGGATGTAGATATTAACGAAGCATATGAATTAATAGAAATTGCAGGGATAGGTACTATTTGTGATGTTGTTGATTTAGTTGACGAAAACAGAATAATAGCTAAAAATGCTCTTAAGATGTTAAATACTACAAAAAACCTTGGGCTAAAAGCTTTAATAGAAGTCATAGGTATGAAGGATAAAAAAATATCCTCTGGCACTGTAGGCTTTCAGATAGGACCATGTATTAATGCTACGGGAAGATTAGATACTGCAGCCTTATCTGTAGAATTGCTATTATGCCAAGATACTGAAAAGGCTACTGAACTGGCAAAATTGTTAAATGATTTCAATAAGCAAAGACAGAGTATTACTACTAGTAATGTAGAAGAGATAATAAGTCAAATAGAAAGCTCAGATATAAAAAATGATAGAGTTTTTGTTATATATAAAGAGGATGTACATGAAAGTATAGCTGGTATAGTAGCAGGGAGAATAAAGGACAGATACAATGTGCCTACTATAGTACTTACAAAGGGCAAGGAAATGCCTAAAGGGTCAGCCAGGTCTATAGAAGAGTACAATTTATTTGAGGAATTATTAAAATGCAAGGATTTATTATCTAAGTTTGGAGGACATCCAATGGCTGCAGGCTTATCTTTGGAAGAAGATAAGATTCAGCTTTTAAGAGCAGAATTAAATAAAAACTGCAACCTCACAGAGGAAGATATAGTTCCAAAGGTAAGAATAGATAAAAGGCTGCCTTTAAGGAATGTTTCATATGAATTAATTGAGCAATTGGAAATGCTAGAGCCCTTTGGCAAAGGGAATGAATCACCAGTCCTTGCGGAAAAGGATGTTGTTGTTGAAAGAGTATATATACTAGGGAAAGATCAAAATACTTTAAAGTTAAACTGCAGAATAGGTGGAACTAATTTGACTATAGATGCTTTAGCCTTTGGCAAGGTAGATGAGTTTAAGGAATTAGTAGCGAAGAGATATGGAGAAGACTTTATTAGAGATAGATATGGTGATTTAAAAATAGATTGTATTTTTAGTCCTTATGTCAATGAATATAATGGAGTTAAAAAGATACAGATTAGATTAAGTGACTTTAGACTAGCGAATTAAAAAACATCCTTGGCATGTACCAAGGGTGTTTTTTATTTGAATTTGTTGAAAAAATTTTCTAATTATGTGAATATTTTATATATAATGTTTATCTAATAAATGTATAAGGACTTTATTGAGGTTTTATCAGGATTAATAAGGAGTGAGATGTAGTGGAGTTAACTTCTATTAGAAGGAATATGGGAGATTCAGAGCTAGATGTTAGTCTTGCAAAGAAAGGTGATAAGAAAGCTTTTGAACGATTAATAGAGAATAATAAATCGTCCATGTTTAGAGTAGCATTAAGCATATTAGGTAATAAACAGGACATTGAGGATGCTATTCAAAATGCAATAATAAAGGCATATGAAGGAATAATTTATCTAAGAAAAAATGAATATTTTAAAACATGGTTAATTAGAATTTTAATTAACGAATGCAAAACAATACTAAGAAACAATAAAAGGATGGTACCAACTGAAGAAATAAACTTAGATGTTACTAGTTATGAAAGCTTTGCTGAATTAGAACTAACAAATGCAGTGAATTCTCTTGAAAGGGATTTGAGGATTGTAACAACCTTATTCTACTTTGAAGATATATGTCAAAAAGATATAGCAAGGGTATTAGATATTCCAGAAGGAACAGTAGGTTCTAGACTTTCTAGGGCGAGAAATAAGCTTTATGAAATGTTAAAAGAGAGATAGGAGGTATTAAAATATGGATAAGAAGTTTCTTTTTGATGATGTTTTAAAAGAAAAAGCCAGTAATGAAAAGCTCATTGTACCAGATGATTTGAATTCAAAAATAAATGAAACAATGGCTTGTTTACCTGAAAGAAGTAAAAGTAAAAAAGGTATAGCCTTAATGTATAATAAAATGTGGCAAGTAGGTTCAATGATAAAATCCACTGGTTTTATAGAAGCAGCAGTCTTTATTTTACTACTTATAGCTATACCCGTAATCTCTCATAATTATTTGGGTAAAAAGCCAGTAGTAGGGGATAGAAGGCCTGTAATAGAAAATGAAGCAAAACCATTCTCATTGCCCAATTCTATTATAATTTATGGTATAGAGAATAGTTTTGAACTATCAAAAGATGATGTGAATTATTTAAAAATAGTAGAGTTACTAAATGAAAGAATTGATAATAAAATATCTACTGTTAAAGATATTATAGATGATGAAGAAATTAGTAAGATAAAAAAGGATGGCTTAGGGATAGAGTTAATTTACAAAGATGAACAAGAGCTGGCTGTCAAGGGAGATGGGTTTAAAGCATTTAGATATAATAGGTTATACTTTCAATTAACTAGTGAAAAATATGGTGATTTTCAGTATTCTATAATAGATAATTTGCAGTATGGAGATAAAGAGCATTATAAGGATTCTTCAAGAGGGCCACTTAAGTACTCTGAAGAGTTGATAAAGTTAGTTAGAAGAATAGTGGTTAATCATCCTGTTGACAATGGTGAGCCGTACAATCCATTTAAAGATATAAAGCTAAATACAAGCAGTACAGATATTAAAGTAATTGGTAAAGAAATATTTGAATTGTTTTTAAAAAGCTATACAGACAAAAAAGTTTATGATTCTGAAAGGATTTCAGAGTACAAAATAGATGATATAAAATTTGAAAAGGGAAACCTAGAGGAGTTTATGTTTTATGTAATTTATTCTGAAAAGCCAGCAACAGATAGATATATTATAGCTGGTAATGGAAATATTGAGAAGGATGGATGGATAACTCATAGATCCCTATTTGTTAATGTTAAGAAGATAAATGGTGTGTATATGATAGTAAACGCTGGAACTGGCCCATAGAATTCGGTATATTGTAAGGCGAAAAAACTATAAGGCATATAGACTTGGTCTATGTGCCTTATATTAATTATAGCTTTATTCATATTGTTCTATTATTTACTTAATATTTTTTAAAAATCTTTCACATTTATTTGAGCATTAGAATATAAATATATATGTTAGTGTAAGTTTTTTAATTTAATATTTGAAAATCCTTCAGCAAGTGATATATTATTATAGGTGTATACTTACTAAAATTGTATGTAATTATAGTGAGTGCAGTGAATCAAGGGAGATGATAATTTTGAAACAGTTTAAAATAATAATGACAGGTGGAGGAACAGCAGGGCATGTAACACCAAACCTAGCTCTTATTCCGAAACTTAAAGATATGGGATATGAAGTCAAGTATATTGGAACTGCTGATGGAATTGAGAGAAGAATTATTGAAGGAGAAAAAATTGAGTATTATGTTATTTCAAGTGGAAAATTAAGAAGATATTTTGATATAAAAAATTTTACAGACCCTTTTAAGGTTGTAGCGGGCTTATGGCAGTCTTATAAGATAATAAAAGAAGAAAAACCTGATGTAGTGTTTTCTAAAGGGGGCTTTGTAGCTGTTCCTGTAGTTATAGGAGCCTTTTTAAACAAGGTTCCGGTAATTGCTCATGAATCAGATATTACTCCAGGCCTTGCGAATAAGATTTCAGCACCTTATTGTACAAAGGTATGTGTTACATTTCCTGAGTCCTTAAAGGCTATAAAAGGAAATAAGGGAGTATTAACCGGAACGCCTATAAGAGAGGAGCTTTTCCAGGGAAGCAAAATTTTAGGCTTAAGGGCATGTGGTTTTGATGGTAAGAAGCCAGTACTTATGATTATGGGTGGAAGCTTAGGGGCTAGAGCTATTAATGAAACTATTAGAAAGAGTATTAATAAGCTTCTTATTAATTATGATGTTATTCATATATGCGGCAAGGGAAATTTAGATGAAAAATTAAAAAATGCAGCAGGATATAAGCAGTTTGAATATGTAAATGAAGAATTACCTAATTTAATGGCAGCAGCTGATATAGTAGTGTCAAGAGCAGGCGCTAATTCTATTTTTGAATTTCTGGCACTAAAAAAACCTACATTGTTAATTCCTCTTTCAGCAAAATCCAGTAGAGGGGATCAGATATTAAATGCTGCTTCCTTTGAAAAGTCAGGATATAGTATGGTGATACAGGATGAGGAATTGAACGAGGAATTACTTTTAAGTAAGCTTGAAGAACTTGAAAAAAATAAGGGAAAGCTTATAAAGGCAATGGGAGAAAGTAAAGTTGGCAACGGTGTTGAAGCCATTATTAAATTAATTCAGCAAATTTCGACATAGAATTTGAAATTTTCAAAAAGTTCTGATATAATTGTTTTATTATAATTAACTTAGGGGGAGTGGGTATGAATTTAGAGTTCTACGGAGGAGCAGGCTGTGTTACAGGATCCAGTCACATACTAAGAGTTAAGGATAAAACTATTTTACTAGACTGTGGGTTATATCAAGGTAAGGATGAAAAAGAAAGACCAAATGAAACCTTTAGATTTCATCCAAAGGGGATTGATTATGTTATTCTTTCTCATGCACATATAGACCATAGTGGAAGAATACCTCTTTTATACAAGCTGGGCTTTAAAGGACAGGTAATAAGCACGAAGGCTACAGCGGACTTATGCAGTGTAATGCTAAAGGATAGTGGTCATATTCAAGAGATGGAGAATGAGTGGAAAAATAGAAAGAGAATAAGACAGGGGCTAGAGCCTATAGAACCTCTTTATACGGCAAGAATAGCAGAGCTTTCTACCTATTTATTTCAAGGATATGATTATGATGAACTAATTGAAGTTTTTGAAGGCTTTAAAGTTAGATTTAGAGATGCAGGCCATCTTTTAGGTTCTGCAATAGTAGAAGTATTTATTAAAGAAGAAAATTCGGAAGAGATTAAACTAGTGTACACCGGAGACTTAGGCAATAAGAATGTTCCTTTAATTAAGGATCCAACTATGATAGATAGTGCAGATTATATAATTATGGAATCCACTTATGGAGACAGGCTTCATACTAATATAAGCGATGAAATGGGACAGTTTGTCCAAATTATTAAGAACACTTTAAAAAAGGGTGGAAATGTTGTAATTCCTTCTTTCGCGGTAGGTAGAACTCAAGAAGTATTGTATAGTTTTAATGAGTTCATTGAAAGTAAAGCTTTAAAGGATGTTACTGTATATGTGGATAGCCCCTTAGCAATTGAGTCAACTAATATCTTTAAAAGATATAGTGATTATTATGATACGGAGGCTCAGGCTATTATTGAAGGTGGAAATGATCCGCTAGATTTTGAGGGGTTGGTATTTTCAAGTTCTGCTGAGGACTCTGCTAAAATTAATAAAATTCAAAAAGGAGCAGTAATTATTTCTGCTAGTGGAATGTGTGAGGCTGGAAGAATAAAGCATCATTTAAAGCATAATCTTTGGAGAAAAGAATGTTCTATAGTATTTGTAGGATATCAAGCAGAAGGAACTTTAGGAAGAGCAATTGTAGATGGTGCAAGAAAAGTAAAAATATTTGGAGAAGAGATAGCAGTTAATGCCCAAATATTTAATCTGCATGGACTATCAGGTCATGCAGATAGAGATGGACTTTTTGAATGGGTTCAGAGTTTTAAGAAAAAGCCTAAACAAATTTTACTTGTCCATGGTGATACTGAGGCACAGCAAAGTTTTAAGGAATTACTAGTTACTAATGGGTATAATGCTAGAATAATGAATGTAGGAGATACCATTAAGTTAAATGAAAAGGTTATTAAAGAAGAACTTTCAAGAAAGAGCAGAATAATTAATTTACTGAATAACCTAGATAACATCGACAATTTAGGGAAGAAGGAAATTTTAGCAGCCATTGAAAAGATTCTTTAGTACAGAGGACACTGAAAAAAGATTAATTTACACTAAGAGAACTGAAGACACTGAAGGGTTAATATAATAGAACTCCTTCAGTGTCTTCCGCGTTCTCTGTTTCTTCCGTGTATAGAATTATTTTTTCAGTGTCTTCTGTTTTTTCAGTGTTTAAAAAATTACACCGCCCCATACTTTAAATTACAATCTAATTGTCTGAGTTGCAAATCCAATAACAGTAGCCTCTTCAGTGTCTTCTGTAAATCTGTATTCAGCGGAGACCCGGTTTATGGCTGTGTATCATACATGATTTCAAAATATCCTTGAGGGTGTTTGCAGGCTGGACAAGGATTTGGAGCCTCTAGTCCTATGTATATGTAGCCGCAGTTTCTGCATTTCCATTTTTGTTCTGTAGTTTTCTTGTATAAAGTACCGTTTTTTAGGTTGTTTAAAAGATCTAAATAACGTTTTTCGTGGGCTTCTTCAATTTTTAATATCTCCCTGAAGGCCATTTCTACTTCGGGAAAACCTTCAGCTTTAGCTGTGTCTGCAAAGCCTGGATATAAGGTGCCCCATTCTTCTTTTTCACCCTCAGCGGCATACTGTAGATTCTGTTCTGTGTTACCATAACCTATGGGGTATTCAGCATCAACCTTAATATGTGCTTTTCCTAAGCCTTGAATAAGGAAATTAAAAAATATCTTTGCGTGTTCTCTTTCATTGTCAGCAGTTTCTATGAAAATACTTGCTATTTGCATATGCCCTTCTTTTTCTGCTACTTTACCATAGTAGGTGTATCTATTTCTTGCTTGAGACTCCCCAGCTAAAGCTTTAGCTAAATTTTCAGCAGTCTTTGTACCTTGTAAACTTTTCATAAAATCTATCCCACCTTGTAAGTTATTGTAGAGTTATTATTACCATAATTTTAAAAAATAAAATCAATATTTTTTACACAAAATAGAGTTTGAGGTGATAATTTTATGAAAAGAGTTATAAAAATATTAATAGGGTTATTTATAATACTTTCTATACCAATGGTCACTAAGGCTGAAACACTAAAATATACTGTAAAGCCTGGGGATACATTATGGGCAATTTCGGTAAAATATAATACTACTGTTGAACAAATAAAAAAATATAACCCGCAGCTTACAACTACTCCTTATATTAAGGTTGGTCAGGTGCTGACAATTCCAACTATGGATTCCATAAGAGCATTAGAGAATGAAGTAGTTAGATTAGTAAATGTACAAAGAAGTAGAAATGGATTAGGGCCGTTAGTAGCAAATGCAGAGCTTTCTAGGGTAGCTAGAATTAAATCTCAGGATATGATTAACAAAAGATATTTCTCACACTATTCTCCAACCTATGGTTCACCGTTTCAAATGATGCAAGCTTTTGGGATAAGGTTCTATTCAGCAGGTGAAAACATTGCAATGGGACAGAGAACTCCAAGCGAAGTTATGAATTCATGGATGAACTCTGCAGGCCATAAAGCAAATATATTAAACGTTAATTTTAAAGAAATTGGTGTTGGAGCAGCAAGGGATTCCAGTGGAAGTTTATATTGGACCCAGATGTTTATAACAAGATAGAGAATGAAGTAAACACCGTTTACTAAAAACAATTAGCTGAACGGTGTTGCTTTTTTAGTCACTGTAATTTATTAAACAGCAGAAAGGAATAAAAAGCAAAAGTTAAGATATAAGAAGTTATTGGAAGGAAGTATTACATAATTTAATATATCAATAGATAATGATTATTAAATAACATTGAAAATTTTATAATTATGGTTTATATTAGTAATATAACCATATTATATGGATAAAAAAATATTGTTTTGTGTAGAATAATTCAAGGTAGATTAAAAATTCAACATAAAGGAAGGGGTATATATGAAAAAGGTAAGAGCCATGAAAACAATGGATGGTAATACTGCTGCTGCACATGTGGCTTATGCATTTACAGATGTAGCTGCAATTTATCCTATTACACCATCTTCAAATATGGCAGAGCATGTTGATGAATGGAGTTCAAAGGGTAGAAAGAACATATTTGGTCAAGAAGTCAGAGTGATGGAGATGCAGTCCGAAGCAGGTGCCGCTGGAGCAGTTCATGGATCCTTGCAATCAGGGGCTTTGACTACAACTTTTACAGCTTCTCAAGGATTACTGCTAATGATTCCTAATATGTATAAAATTGCAGGAGAATTACTTCCAGGAGTTTTTCATGTAAGTGCTAGAGCACTAGCAGCTCATGCATTATCAATTTTTGGTGATCATCAAGATGTTATGGCAGCAAGGCAAACAGGTTTTGCATTACTTGCTTCTAGCAGTGTACAAGAGGTTATGGATCTTTCTCCAGTTGCACATCTTACAGCAATTAAGGGCAGAGTACCATTTTTAAACTTCTTTGATGGTTTTAGAACCTCTCATGAAGTTCAAAAGATAGAAGTGCTGGAATATGAAGAACTAGCAAAACTTATTGATGTTCAAGCTGTAAATGAATTCAGAAAAAGATCATTAAACCCAGAGCATCCTGTAGCAAGAGGGACTGCACAAAATCCAGATATCTATTTTCAAGGAAGAGAAGCTTCAAACCAATATTATGCTAATATTCCACAGTTAGTAGAGAATTATATGGCTGAAATAAAAAACTTAACAGGAAGAGAGTATCATTTGTTTAATTATGTTGGAGCACCAGATGCAGATAGAATGATTATTGCTATGGGTTCTGCTTGTGATACTATCGAAGAAACAGTTAATTACTTAAATGGAAGAGGAGAAAAAGTTGGTTTATTAAAGGTTCATTTATATAGACCATTTTCTCTTGACCATTTCTTTAAATACATACCGAACACTGTAAAAAGAATTGCGGTTTTAGATAGAACTAAAGAACCAGGGTCTGCAGGAGAACCATTATATCAAGATGTTAGAAATGCATTCTATGAAAGTGAAATGAGACCATTAATAATTGGAGGCAGGTATGGGCTTGGATCAAAGGATACTACTCCAGGACAAATTCTAGCAGTTTTTGATAATTTAAAATCAGAAACTCCAAAGAATGGATTTACTATAGGCATAGTAGATGACGTAACAAACACTTCACTTAAAGTTACTAACGAAATTGATACAACTGCAGAAGGAACTGTAGCATGTAAATTCTGGGGATTAGGATCAGATGGTACAGTTGGAGCAAATAAGAGTGCAATAAAGATTATTGGCGATCATACAGATATGTATGCTCAAGCCTATTTTGCATATGATTCAAAAAAATCTGGTGGTATTACCATATCTCACTTAAGGTTTGGTAAAGAAATGATTAAGTCTCCTTATTTGATTAATAGGGCCGATTTTATAGCTTGTCATAATCAATCATACGTTGATAAATATGATGTATTAGCAGGATTAAAGAAAAACGGTACTTTCTTACTTAACTGTATTTGGAATGAAGAAGAGATTGAAAAGAATTTGCCAAATAAAATGAAAAAATATATAGCAACAAATAATATCAATTTCTATACTATAAATGGCGTTGAGATTGGTCAAGAGATAGGGCTAGGTGGCAAAATAAATATGATAATGCAGGCTGCATTTTTCAAATTAGCTAATATAATACCTGTTGAAGATGCGGTGAGGTACTTAAAAGAAGCGGTAGTTAATTCTTATGGAATGAAGGGCGAAAAAGTTGTGAGTATGAACCACCAAGCTATAGATAAGGGCATATCAGCTCTTAAAAAGATAGAGGTTCCTTCAAGCTGGAAAGAGGTTAATATAGAAGAACAGGAAGAAAAGAATATACCTGCATTCATAAAGGATATAATGATACCTATGAATAAACAAGAAGGCGATAAGCTTCCAGTAAGTGCCTTTGTAGATAAAGCGGATGGTACCTTCCCACTAGGAACAGCAGCTTACGAAAAGAGAGGTATAGCAGTTACTGTACCAGAATGGCAGCCAGATAAATGTATTCAATGTAATCAATGCTCTTATGTTTGCCCTCATGCAGTAATTAGACCTTTCCTATTAAATGAGGAGGAAACTCAAAAAGCTCCACAAGGATATATAACCTTAAAAGCTAGCGGAGGAAAGAATTTTGAAGGTTTAAATTTTAGAATTGATATTACCACTCTTGATTGTACTGGATGTGGAAATTGTGCTCAAATTTGCCCGGCGCCGGAAAAAGCTCTATTAATGAAACCTATAGAAACACAGCTGGCAAATCAAGAAAATTGGTATTACTCACTTTCCTTATCAGATAAGAAAAATCCTATGAATAAAGAAAGCGTAAAGGGCAGCCAATTTGAACAGCCATACTTGGAGTTTAATGGTGCTTGTGCTGGTTGTGGTGAAACAGCATATGCTAAACTTGTTACTCAGTTATATGGAGAAAGAATGATGATAGCAAACGCTACTGGTTGTTCTTCAATTTGGGGTGGAAGTGCACCATCAATACCTTACTGTAATAACAGGAATGGAATAGGGCCAGCTTGGGCTAACTCTTTATTTGAAGATAATGCTGAATTTGGATTAGGAATGCATTTAGGAATAAGTCAAATTAGAGAAAAGCTTGCTCAATTGGTGGTAGAAGTAGTGAGCACGGGAATTTCAGAGGAGCTTAAGAATTCTCTTAATGAATGGCATAAAAATCGAGAAGATGCAGAACTTTCAAAAGCTGCAGTTAATAAGTTAATGCCTATATTAGAAAAAGAAAAAGATAAGAATGAAAAATTAGCAGAGATTTATCAAAAGAAAGAATATTTGATAAAGAAATCAGTTTGGATTTTCGGGGGTGATGGTTGGGCTTATGACATTGGTTATGGTGGACTTGACCATGTTCTTGCTACTGGTGAAGATATTAACATTTTAGTATTTGATACTGAAGTATACTCTAACACTGGTGGTCAATCCTCTAAGTCGACACCAACTTCTGCTATAGCTAAGTTTGCGGCAGCAGGAAAACGTACTAAGAAGAAAGACCTTGGAATGATGGCTATGAGTTATGGTTATGTATATGTAGCTCAAATTTCTATGGGAGCAGATAAGAATCAAACAATAAAGGCTATAGCAGAAGCTGAAAAGTATAAAGGACCATCTTTGATTATCGCTTATGCACCATGTATTAATCATGGATTAAAGTCTGGTATGGGCTGTAGTCAGCTTGAAGAGAAGAGAGCTGTAGATTGTGGATATTGGTCTCTTTATAGGTTCAATCCAATGTATAAAGATGCGGGCAAAAATCCATTTATATTGGACTCTAAGGAACCGACCGCTTCCTTTAGAGAATTCTTACTAGGAGAAGTAAGATATGCATCACTCCAAAAGGTATTCCCAGATATTGCAGAAGAGTTATTTACAAAAACAGAAAAAGATGCAAAGGAAAGGTTGGAAGCTTATAAAAAATTGGCAAATCAATCTTAATATTAAGGAATAAAAACGAATAAAGGATGGGAAAAATAATCCCATCCTTTAAAAATATACAAAAATATTAAAAAAAAGACTTTTAATATTTTCATTTTAAGGGTACAATTAGAACATAATGATTAAGGAGGTGGAAAGCCTAGTGTTTGATGACTGTGGTGTCGTCAGTTCCTTTTTATGGAATGCTAGGTGATAATTATGGATAAGGAAAAAATGAATGGTTGCGGTTGCGGATGTAACTGCTCAGAAAATGAAATAGAACATGAAAATTCAGGATGCGGATGTGGATGCGGAGAAGAGCACGATCATGAAGCTTTAATAGTTGACTTAGAGGACGAGAATGGAAACGTGGTTCCATGTGAAGTGGTTGATGGATTTGAATATAAAGAAAATGAATATGTATTAGTTCAAAATCCAGAAGATGGAGCAGTGTATTTATTTAAAGTAGTAGGCGAAGGTGATGAAGCTGAATTAACTATACCAGAAGATGAAGAGTTTGAAGAAGTTTCAGCTTACTATGAAAAGTCTTTAGAAGAAACTGAAGAATAAGAAATTTTTAAGGAGTCGCTGCTTTTGCATCGACTTTTTATTTTATTTTTCAGGAAATAATAAAGCTTAGTGGAATAAATAACCTATGTAATTTTGTGTGCTGTGAAGGGTTGGAGGAGTTTTATGGAAAAGTTAGCTATATTCGACGTAGATTTTACATTAACTAAAAGAGAAACTTTAATGGAATTTTACTTGTTTATGATGAAGAAAAATCCTAAGCTTATAGTTCATTTGCCTAGGAGCTTAGGGGCATCTATGTTTTATATGTTTAAAATTTATGAGGCTCAGAAGGCCAAAGAGTATTTTATCAGTTTTATAGATGGCCTCGAAGAAAATAAAATGCAGGAATTAGTTAAAGAGTTTTATGAAAAGAGATTAAGTAAGATTTTATATAAAGATGCAATTGATATGATAAGAAAATTAAAAGGTGAGGGATATAAAATATATTTAATTTCTGCATCAGCTGAATTTTATTTAAAGGAATTGTATAATATAAAAGAAGTTGATATGATAATTGGAACTAGGTTTAAGTGTGAAGATGGTATACATAGAAGGAATATAGAAGGATGCAATTGCAAGGGTGAAGAAAAGGTTAAGAGGCTTTTAGAGGTGTTAGAAAAAGAAAATATTCAAGTGGATTTTAAAGAATCTTATATGTTTTCAGATTCTTTAGCAGATATGCCTCTGTTCAATTTAGTAGGTAAGCCTTATTTAATAAATTATAAAAAGGGTCATGATAAAATAGAAATTTTGAGATGGAGATAGATTCCAGGAGCCTAAACAATTAATAATTGCTTAGAGCCTATAAGGAATACAGGAGGGGTATTATGGCAGAAGGTATAAATAGTTTTTTTATAATAAATAATGAAGAAAAAAATATAGAGGCTTTTGATGATAGCTTAGTTTTAAGTGGAAAATCTCTTTATGAGGTAATTCGCGTTATTAATGGGGTTCCACTATTTCTAGAAAATCATTTAGAAAGGCTTTATAATTCTGCTGAAATTACTAACTTGAAGATAGAATATAGCCTTGAGGATATTAAGGCTGTTATTATAAAGTTAATTAAAGTTAATAAAGTTAATGAAGGTAATATTAAAATTGTCTTTAATTTCAAGGAAAATCATAAGGAAAACAGCGATTTTTATGCTTACTTTGTTAAACATAGCTACCCTTCTACAGAGCAATATAAGGTTGGAGTTCCTGTAATTCTTTATCACGGGGAAAGAATCAATCCAAATGCAAAGGTGATAAATACGGATTTTAGGTCAAGGGTAGATGCTGAGATCGCTAAAAATAATGTTTATGAAGCTATATTGGTTGATAGAGATGGAAATATAACAGAGGGAAGCAAGTCAAATATATTTATGGTTAAAGGAAATCAGGTTATTACTGCGCCATTAGAAGCTGTTCTTCCTGGAATAACAAGAGAAGTAATAATGAGCTTATGTAGAGAGCTGGGTATAGAAGTAAGGGAAGAGAAAATATATTTCGAAAATATAAAGGAATTAGAAGGGTTGTTTATTTCTGGTACATCACCTAAGGTGCTGCCAATATGCAAGGTAGATAACATAGAATTTAACTCTTCAACAAATAAAACCATATTAACTATTATGGAAGCTTACAATAAAAATATTGAAAAATACACCTTAGAGAATTAATCAGTAAAATATAAAAAATAAAAAACTTCATGTCGCAATTTAGTAAATAATTCGCTTAAATGCCGAATTTTTACTGATAATTGTGACATGAGTTTTTTTTATTTGCATAATATTAAATTAATTTATAAAGTTTTAGTAAATTTTAACGATAATATAATTAAAATATCTTTTAAAATTATTATTCTTGTTATATTATGTATGTGTATAGTTATTTTGTAAGAATAATACCAGTAGGTGATATGAATGGAAAAAATATTTAACGGAACGACAGTGAAAGAGTGTATAGAAATAGCATGTAAAGAATTAAATGTTGAAAAAGAGCAGATTAACTACAAAGTATTAGAAGAGAAGAAAGGGTTGCTGAGGAGAAGTGCGTCTATTATGGTAGACATACCTGATGCTGATACGCCAGATATGCCGGGTACCCCTGATACTCTAAAGATCAATCTTAATGATGGTACCATAAAGGTAAGTGATGGCAAAATATTTGTCACTAATCCCAGTGGTGAAGGTAGAAGGGCTGAAATTATTCCTTCTAGTTTGGTAGCGTTGAAAATAAATGGGGAAGTAGTAAGGGAGAAAAGAGAGGTTGCTGAAAGCGATATAATAGAATATTTTTTTGAGGAAAATGTTCCATCAAGAAAAATGAACATTAATATTGCTCCAGATAAAATGGAGGCTTATGTAACTATCAAATACTCGCCTAAAGTGATTTATAAGCTTAAGGATTTAGAAAAAAGCAATAGGGGCGTATTGGAATGTATAATAGCTGATAAAGTTTGGCCGCCAATGTATAAGGAGAATGAGATTAAGCAAGAACTGCTTAATCATAATATTAGCTATGGAATACTGGAAGAAAATATTTCAAAGTGTACGGCGAATGAAGGCGTTGAGAATTTAATTGTTGCAAAAGGCATGGAAGTTAAAGACTCACAGTCTGATACTATTGAAATTATGTTTAAAATGGATAAGGATTTAAGCAATTTGTCAAATGATACGAAAACGAATATAGATTATAAAAGTATAGGATCGGTAGAAGCAGTGAATAAAGGTGATATTTTAGCTATCAAGCATAACGGAGAAGCTGGTAAAGATGGTAAAGATATTGCTGGAGTAGTGAAGAAGCACAAGGAAGCTAAAAAGGTGAGACTAAAAGCAGGTAGTGGTTGTGTTTTAAAAGGCGACAATACTATTTTAGCTGATATTCAAGGAAAGCCATGTATAAAAAATAATGTTTATTACGTTTTCCCAGTTCATGAATTAAATGGAGATGTAGATATTAAGACTGGGAATATCAAGTTCGTTGGAGACGTAATTGTTCATGGAAGTGTAACAGACGGTATGGCCATAGAGTCAGGAAACGCTGTAAATATTGATGGTAATGTTTTAAGAGCTAAGGTAAGAGGAAAAGGAAATATAGATATAAAGGGAAATGTCAGCAATTCTGAGATTTTTGCTGGTGGTGAGGATGTATATAAACTAGAACAAATTCAATGCTTGACAAATCTTCATGAATATTTAGATAGTTTAATTAAAACTGTAGAGGAAGTAAAGAAATTTAACCTTTTAGGGTATAATACATCTGATGGTGAAATTATTAAGGTATTAATTGAGAACAAATTTAAGAAACTTCCTAGATTATGTTTAAATTATATAACTAGCAGTACGCTTGAACATGGTGCTGAGGAGGATTCAATAATATCTTTCCTTAAAAACAAGCTTATAGGCTTAGCACCATTAAATATAAAACATTATAGTGAATTAGAGGACTTTGTTAAGAGTGTAATTAATAAAATGGAACTTTTAAAGAACACTTTGTCAATACCAGTTGCTGTAAGGGTTGGATATTGCCAAGAATCAAATGTTTCAAGTTCTGGCGATATAATTGTTGTTGGTAAAGGAGCTTTAACCTGCCATATGAATGCTAATAATGCAATTGAGTTTGTAAGTGATAAGAGTGTGGTAAGAGGATGCGTAATAACTGCAAACAATGAAATAAGGTGTAAAACTGTAGGCAGTAGTGCAGGAGTTTCTACAAAATTAATTGTAAAGAGCAAAGGCCATATATATGTTGATACAGCATATCAGAATACTACCTTTATTGTGGGGAATAAGGAAATGACCTTGGAATTTCCAAATAAAAGCTTACATGCTTATTTAAATGATAATTTAGAATTGGTTGTAGATAAATTAAAACTATAGGAGGGTTTTTAGATGGATAACAAAGAAATTAAAGTGCTGATTTTTAGCATTAATGGTGAGTACTATGCTACAGATATCATGGAAGTAGAAAGAATTTTAGGTTACGAAGAAACTACAAAACTTCCGGAAATTCCTAGTTTTGTTGAAGGGGTAATTAATTATGAAGGTAATATTTTACCTATAATTAATTTAGCAAAGAAGTTTAATCTTCCTTTCACTGAAAGAAAAGAAGATAGCAAGATAATAGTTGCAAAACAAAATGATTCAAAGATAGGAGTTATAGTTGACGTTGTTTCCGAAGTTAAGGATATAAAAGTAGAAAAAATTGAAACACCACCTGAAATTGTTGCAGGAATATCTAGAAGATATATTAGGGGATTAATTAAAATTGACGGTAAAATAATAATTTTTCTAAATTTTGCAACAATATTAACAGAAGAAGAAAGAAAGTTTCTATAAGTGAGCCCTATGGAAATTCAAGAAATAAAGATTGGAATCGCTGATTTAAATGTGACTATATCCCCTAACAAATTGATAACTATTGGATTGGGTTCATGTATAGGAATTGCTTTATATGATAAGCTTACAGGGATTGGCGGATTAGCTCATATAATGCTTCCAGACAGCTCACAGTTTAGTAATGTAACAAATTCAGCAAAATTCGCAGATTTAGCAATTCCAATACTCATTGATAAAATGGAAGGTATGGGTGGAAGAAAAAGAAATCTGAAGGCAAAAATAGTTGGAGGAGCCTCTATGTTTAACTTCGCAGATAAAGCCATGATAATGGATATTGGGAATAGAAATGGCATAGCTGTTAAACAAGTTCTTCAGAAATACTCAATTCCTATTGTGGCTGAAGAAATAGGAGGCAATAAGGGTAGAACTATGATATTTGATACAGCTTCAGGTATAGTTCAAATTAGAACTGCTGGTTTAGGTGTTAAAGAAATTTAATGGAGTGATATTATGAGCAGACTTAAAGTATTAGTAGTAGACGATTCAGCATTAATGAGAAAAATAATATCAGACATGATTAATTCTGAAAAAGACATGGAAGTAATAGATGTAGCTAGGAATGGACAAGATTTAATGGAAAAATTACAAAAACAGTTGCCAGATGTTATTACCCTTGATGTTGAAATGCCGCAAATGGATGGTATTACTGCATTAAAAGAGTTAAAAAAGAAAAATATGAACCTTCCTGTAATTATGTTAAGCAGTATTTCTCAAAAGGGAACAGAAAAAACAATGGAATGCCTAGAGGCAGGAGCCTTTGATTTTATTCCAAAACCATCAGGTGCTATATCTTTAGATATTAATAAAGTTAAGGATGATTTAGTAGAAAAAATTAGATTATCTCACCAAAGAAACGATTACAAGGGTAAATCTCATCTCTTAAAAAGTGAATCAATGGTAGAAAAGAATGTTGTCACAGCTCCGCTTATGTCATCAGTGACAACGAGAAGAAGATTTACTGATAAGGTAGACGCTGTATTAATTGGTGCTTCTACTGGAGGTCCCAAGGCTTTATATACTGTTATTACTTCCCTGCCAGAAAGTATAGGAGTTCCTGTATTTGTTGTGCAGCACATGCCAGTGGGGTTTACAAAAGCATTTGCTGATAGACTAAATGCAAATAGTAAGATAAAAGTAATAGAAGCAAGTGATGGAGATGTAATTGAAAAGAATACTGTTTATATAGCCCCAGGTGGGTATCATATGGAAGTTAGCAGTGAGAAAAAGATACGATTAACCACAGAGCCAGCCATATGGGGTGTTAGGCCTGCAGTAGATAAATTATTTTTTTCAGCTACAAAGGTGTATGGAGGAAAATTAGTAAGCGCTATACTTACTGGAATGGGAAGAGATGGTGCAGATGGCACAGTAGATGTAAAGAAAAGTGGCGGCTTTACTATTTCGGAAGATAAAACTACATGCACCATTTATGGAATGCCTAAAGCTGCATTTGAAACAGGAAAAGTGGATTTGGTTTTACCTATAGATGCTATAGCAGGTGAAATAGTAAAGATCGTAAAAGGGGAAGGAAGATAAGACATGGATTTGGTGCAATTTGAGAAATGGGTTATGAAAGAATTCAATATAAACCTATCAGCATATAAGTCAAATCAACTTCATAGAAGAATTCTAAGCCTTATGTCAAGAGTTGGAGTAAATAATGTAGAAGAATACATTGAGCTGTTGAAGAAGGATAAAGAACAGAGACAAAAGTTTTTAGACTTTATTACTATAAATGTAACTGAATTTTTTAGAAATCCAGAAATTTTCGAAGAGCTAAAAACTAAGCTTATTAATGTGTTATTACCGAACTGTAAGGATTTGAAAATATGGAGTGCAGCTTGCTCAATAGGAGCTGAACCATATTCAGTGGGAATTATGTTAAATGATATAGCCCCAACTGGCAGACATAAAATCATAGCTACAGATATTGATAATACTATTCTTGAAAGAGCTAGAAAAGGTGAGTATGTAGCTTCTGAGATTAAAAATGTGAAAAAGGAATATTTAGATAAATACTTTAGAGTTCAGGGAGATAAATATTTAATCGATCCTAAAATTAAAAGCTTAGTTACTTTTAAAAAACATGATTTGATTTTAGATTCTTATGAAAAAGATTTTGATTTGATTATATGTAGAAATGTGGTAATATATTTTAATCAAGATGTAAAGGATCAAATATACAAGAAATTTAGCGATTCGTTAAAAAAAGGTGGATTACTTTTTGTAGGTGCTACAGAGAGTATTTATAATTATAAAGAATATGGTTTTGAAAAAGCATCTACCTTCATTTATAGAAAAATATAAGGAGGAAATATTATGGATACATCACAATATCTTTCGATGTTTTTAGAAGAGTCTATGGACAATTTACAAACATTGAATGAGTCATTACTCCAATTAGAGCAAGAACCAGATGATATTGATAAGTTAAATGAGATATTTAGGGTAGCCCATACTATAAAAGGAATGGCAGCTACCATGGGCTTTAATATGATGGCTGAGCTAACTCATAAAATGGAAGATGTTCTTTCTAAATTTAGAGAGGGAGAACTAAAGGTAACTGAGAAAGTTGTTACTGTTCTTTTTCAATGTTTAGATACGCTTGAAACCATGGTGAACCATATTTCAGAGGGCGTCGAAGAAGAAGTGTCTATTGATGAGCTTATTAAAAATTTGGAATCCATTGCTCAAGGTGAAGTAGAAACAGATGGAATCAGTGAAGAGGAACAAGAAATAAGTTTAGATAGTGTAGTTGCTTCAACAGTAAATATAGAGTTAAATGCTTATGATATTAATGTTATAAAGCAGGCTGTGGATAAAGGATACAATGCATTTAAAATAAAAGTAGTTTTAGATCCTAATACATTATTAAAAGCTGCAAGAGCATTTTTAATATTTAAAGCCTTGGAGGAGAATGGAGAAATCATCAAATCCTTACCAGGTACTGAGGATATTGAGAATGAGAATTTTGACACTGATATTATAGTGATATTCCTTACCAATAAAGGCAGAGATGAAATATATGAGGCATTAACTGGCATATCTGAAGTGACAAATGTTATCATAGAAGATGTAGAAGTTGCTGCAATTAAAGATTCAGTAGTAGACACTGTAAAGATACCAGAAGTTAAAAAGGTTATTAATGAAGTTAAGAGGACTTCACCAGTTAACAAAGGGGAACCAAGTAAGGAAGCTACAGTGGCACACAAGAAATCTCATCAATCAGTAAGAGTAGATCTTGAAAGACTAGATAAATTTATGAATATGGTATCAGAGCTTGTTATCCATAGAACACGTTTAGAGCAAATAAGCAGTAGTTATAGATTAGGAGAGCTAAACGAGACTTTAGAACAAGTGGCAAGAACTACATCTGACTTGCAGGACTTGGTAATGAAAATTAGAATGCTTCCACTAGATGTAGTATTTAATAGATTCCCAAGAATGATAAGAGATTTGTCAGTAGAATTAGATAAGGAAATGGAACTTGTTATTCATGGTCAAGATACTGAGCTTGATAGAACAGTTATTGATGAAATTGGGGAACCTTTAATACACTTAATTAGAAATGCTGCAGACCATGGAATAGAAAGTAAAGAAGAAAGATTAGCTCAGGGTAAGGATCCAGTAGGAAAGATTAGACTTATTGCTTACCAAGAAGGAACAAAAGCAATCATAAAGGTTGAAGACGATGGTAAAGGGCTAGATGTACAGAAGATAAAGGCTAAAGCGGAGCGAATTGGAATAAACACAGAAGGTATGACCGATAGCGATATCAGAAATTTAATATTTGTACAGGGCTTTAGCACAAATGAAGTGGTAACTGATATTTCAGGCCGCGGAGTGGGCATGGATGTTGTTAAAACAAAAATTGCTGCTTTAGGTGGTACTGTTGATGTTATAAGTGAAATTGGCAAGGGTACTTCCTTTATAGTACGACTACCACTTACATTGCAGATAATTCAAGCACTACTTGTTAAAATTGGAACAGAAACAATGGCTATTTCTTTAGGGTATATAGATAGGGTTATAGATTTTAAAGAAGATATGGTTAAGAAGACTAATAATAAAGAAGTTATAATCTATAGAGAAAATGTTATTCCTCTTATAAGGATCAACGAAAAGCTTGGATTAGAAAGTACAGATAATAATAAGAACTATATTGTAATAGTAAAAGTAGGAGAAAAGGTTGTAGGATTATTAGTGGATTCTTTATTTGGCCAACAAGAAATAGTTATAAAACCACTTGGAAAAACTCTTCAAGGCTTGAATGAATATATAGGGGCAACTATATTAGGAGATGGACTTGTTACTTTAATTCTTGACGTAGCAGCTCTAATATAAGGAGGCTGAGATATGGATTATAAGAGTTTATCTGAAATGCAATTAGATGCATTAAAAGAGGTTGGAAATATTGGAGCAGGAAATGCAGCCACTGCATTATCACAGCTTATAAATAAGAAAGTGGATATGACTGTGCCAGCAGTAAATATAGTTTCCTTCAATGAAATTTTTGAAAAAATTGGAGGAGAAGAGATTGTTATAGGAGTTTTAGTAAGAGTTTTAGGTGATACACCTGGAAATATTTTATTCGTTTTTCAGCAAAACACTGCTCTTGAACTAATTGAACAGTTGACTGGAAGTAAAGAAGATAGTATAAGTGATATAGGAAACTCAGTTTTATGCGAAGTTGGAAATATAATCTCTAGTACTTATATGAATGCTATAGCAAAGTTAACGGGGTTAGTTATTACTCCGTCTGTACCAGCGGCTACTTCTGATATGCTTGGTGCAATTTTAACAACAACATTTATTGAGTCTGGTCAATATGATGATTATGTTCTCGACATAGAAACTATGTTTTTACAAAACAATGAAACGGTTAGTGGTAATTTTTATTATATACCAATGCCGGGATCACTTGAAAAAATATTAAATTCATTAGGGATATAAAAAATGGAGGTATTTAAGAATGGCTAAAGTATTAATTGTTGACGACGCTGCGTTTATGAGGATGATGATCAAGGATATTTTGGAAAAGAATGGTTATGAGGTTGTAGGAGAAGCAAGTAATGGTATAAAGGCAGTAGAGTTATATAAAAAGGAAAGCCCAGATGTGGTAACTATGGATATTACTATGCCAGATATGGATGGTATAGAAGCTGTGAAAGCAATAAAAGCTTTTGACCCAGCTGCTAAAATAATTATGTGTAGTGCTATGGGGCAACAAACTATGGTTATGGATGCAATAAAAGCAGGAGCAAGAGATTTCATTGTTAAGCCTTTCCAAGCGGACAGAGTATTAGAAGCAATCAAAAAAGTAGTTGGCTAGGGGGAGAGTGTATGCAGGTTGTTGTATTCAAGTTAAATGACGAACAGTTTGCAGTAGAGACTGCAAGGGTACAGAGTATAAATGATATTATGGAGATTACAAAGGTTCCCAAATCTCCAAAACATATAAGAGGATTAATTAATTTAAGAGGAACTATTATTTCCTTATTAGATATAAATATGCTTCTTGAGGTAAAAAAGGAAGATAGCAATCAAAATAATATAATTATTCTTCAGATGGAAAATGAATTAGTAGGTATAACAGTAGACCAAGTTGATGAAGTTTTAGATATTGAGGAAGAAGTAATTGAAAAGATGTATGATGAAAAGAAAAAGGACTATGTAAAAGGAGTTATTAATTTTAAAGATAGAATTGTAACACTAATAGATATAGATAAACTACTGTTAGCGTAGTTGATATTAGATAAGAAATGAGGGAGAAATATGGCAGAGGTATTGTCCCAAAGTGAGATAGACGCTCTATTATCTGCCTTATCATCTGGTGAGATAATGCCAGATGAGGTTCAAAAAGAAGAAGAGAAGCAGAAAATAAAACTTTATGACTTCAAAAGTCCTCAAAAATTCTCCAAGGATCATTTGAGGACCCTGGAGCTTATTCACGATAACTATGGGAGAATTATTTCAAACTACCTAACTGCTCAGGTGAGATATAATGTAAAGGTTAATATTGAATCAGTTGAACAAATTACTTATGAGGAGTTCATTCATTCAATTCCTAACCCAACAATTTTAACGGTTTTTAAAATGCCTCCTTTGAGTGGTTCGATTTTGTTTGAAACTAATCCTCAGTTTGTGTTTCAAGTTACAGATATTCTTCTAGGCGGAACGGGTAATGGCAAAGTCAAGCTAAGAGAGTTTACAGATATAGATAAGAATATAATAAAACAAATAAATAATGGACTTATATCTAATCTAAAGTTAGCTTGGGAAGATGTCCTTACCGTTGAACCAGAAATAGAGGGACTAGAAACAAATCCAGCTCTTAATCAAACCATGGCTCCCACAGAACCGGTTGCTCTAATAACATTTTCTGTTGAAATGGGCAAAAGCAATACTTTTATAAACATTTGCATACCGTATCTTAGCATAGAGAAGGTATTAGACAAATTAGTTGTACAGTATTGGTTCCAGGAAAATGATGAAGAAATATTGTTAGAGTCAAGACAAAAGCTAAAAGAAAGATTAAATATTGTTGATGTATCAATGACAACAGTTTTAGGCAGCACGAATGTTTCTGTAGGTGACTTTTTAAAGCTATCTACTGGAGATGTTATTACACTAAATAATAAATGTAGCAATGCAATAAAAGTGTTAGTGGAAGATCAACCATATTACTATGGGAAACCGGGAATAGTAGGAAAAAACAAGGGAGTTCAGATACTAGATATTATAGATAAGGATGTGGAAAATTATGAGTAATGGGTTTCTTTCACAGGAAGAAATAGATTCACTTTTAAATGGTGGAGGAGGTACGGCTCCAGAACCTATGGAAGAGGATATTCTCACAGATATAGAAAGAGATTTATTAGGAGAGATAGGCAATATTTCTATGGGGTCAGCTTCTACTGCTTTATCTACCATAATAAATCAACAAGTAAATATTACTACTCCGGTAGTTTCTATAACGACTCTTCAAAATTTAGCTAATACCTTTGAAGTACCTAATATAGCCCTAGAGGTAAAATATACTAGCGGCATAGTAGGAGAAAACTTATTAGTAATGAAAATGACTGATGCTGGTGTAATAGCAAATTTAATGATGGGTGGAGACGGAACGGTGGCAAGCACTGAATTATCCGAGATAGAGGTAAGTGCTGTTTCCGAGGCTATGAACCAAATGATCGGCTCAGCAGCAACTTCCATGGCAACGATGTTCTCAAGAGAGGTTAATATTTCACCACCAACGTCTAAAATTTGGACAGATTTAACCTCACCATTATCGGAGGTTATTAGTCCAGAAGAAGAAATTATACAGGTTTCTTTTAGGTTGACTATAGGAGAATTGGTAGATAGTTCAATAATGCAGATACTTCCTATAGAAACAGCTAAAAAGATTGTTTCAATAATGATGGGTCAAGAAGTAGAAGAACCTGCGACCGCTCCAGCGCCAGTTAAACCAGCGGTGCAAGAGCAGGCGAGACCACAACCAACAGCGGCTGCACATCAGCCACAGGAAACGCCTATGGCTTATTATGAGCAACCAAAACAGGCACCAGCTCAACCACCAATAGAAGTACAAAAGGCTAGTTTCCAACCACTGCAGGAAACAGCAGTATATACAGCACCTCGAAACATAGATTTAATTTTAGATGTACCACTTGAGATTTCTGTGGTTTTAGGCAGAACCAAGAAAAGTATAAAGGACATATTAAATTTAGGAACAGGTTCCTTAGTTGAATTAGATAAATTAGCAGAAGAACCTGTAGAAATTCTTGTTAATGGCAAGAGAGTAGCTTACGGAGAAGTAGTTGTGGTTGATGAAAACTTTGGAGTGAGAATAACAAGTATAGTAAGCAGCAGTGAAAGATTAAAGAGTCTTGGACAATAAATAGAAATAAATACATTTTTATTAAAGAAATAAAGTTTAGCTTTATTTCTTTTTTTTTAGGTATAAATATTTTTTGGTTTTATTCGATAATAGTAATATCAATGACTGTGAATAATGACAATTAGGATAAAACGGGGAGTGTGTGATATGAAAATAAATAATGTTAATATGAATAAGGTGATTAATTTATATAGTGACAACAAAAGAGTTGAAGGTAAAAAGACTGAAGTAGTAAAAAAAGATTCTATAGAGATTTCTTCAATGGCAAGAAGTTTAAGTGGAGTTCATACAGGTGAGACTTTTGGTAATTCAGAAGCAAAGATTGAAGAGTTAAGAAAGCAAGTATCTCAAGGAACTTATAAGAGAGATTCATCAGTAATCGCGAAAAGGATGATTGATCTTATAAAAGAAAGAGAGGTTTAGTTATGAAAAAAGAGCTAAACAATATAATAGTTAATGAAATTGATGCTGTTGAAGAGCTTATAAAGGCTTTAGAGCTTCAACATAAATGTATGGCTGAAAAAGATGTAATTGGGATGGATGGTTGTGTAGCAAACATTGAAAAGTGCAATAGAAGGATAGCAGAATGGGAAACTAAAAGAAGACAGTATACTCAAGGTGCCCCAATGTCTGCAATAATAAATGAAGCTGATAATGAAGAAATAGAGAATAATTATAGAAAGATAAAGAAGCTACTTGAAGAAGCAAAGCTTCAAAAGGATACTAATGAAATTTTAATTAAGCAGGGGTTAGGGTTTACCACTAGGATGTTAAATATTATGAATCCTGATAGGACGCCTAAAACTTATACTGCATATGGAAAAATGGGAAGATAGGAAATTAAAAACTATACTATAGAAGAGAATTAGAAGAGGTGGTTATATGTCAGGATTAATGGCAACATTTAATATAGCAAAAAGTGGGATGTCAGTTCAACAAAAGGCAATTGATGTAACATCACATAATATAGCAAATGCTAATACGGAAGGTTATTCAAGACAAAGAGCAATAATAGAAACAACTAGACCTTTTGGAATGCCTTCATTAAACAATGCTGTAGGAGCGGGACAATTAGGAACAGGTTCACAGGTTTCAGCGATTCAAAGAGTTAGAGATACCTTTCTAGATTATCAAATAAGAGTGGAAACAAGTATACAAGGACAATTTGAAGCTAGAGATAAATACTTAAGTGAAATTGAAAATATATTTAATGAGCCATCAGATACGGGATTATCAAGCATAATGGGAAAGTTTTTTGATGGATGGCAGCAGCTTTCAAAGCAGCCACAGAGCTCAAATGCCAGAACGGTGGTAGCTCAGCAATCAGCAGCTCTTGCTGATACTTTAAATCATACGTATACTCAATTATCTAAATTAAAGGAAAATGCTCAAGCAGTTATAAACAATTCAGTATTTGATGTTAATAACACTTTAAATCAAATAGATGAGCTAAATCAACAGATAATGGGAGTAAAAATTGGAGGGAATTCTCCTAATGATTTGATGGATAAAAGAGACTTACTAATGGATCAATTAAGTGCTAAATTTAATATAAATATAGACAAGCGTAATTTTGAAGGAGATGATATTAAGCCAGTTGATACTGGTGCGCTTTCATCAGATACGGCTTGTTTAGTAAAAGCCATGAATAATCAAGATGTAAGAAGATTTTCTTATATTAAATCAATAGCTCCGTCAGATCCAAATGCTGTTCCGGGCACAGCAGGACAATATGTAATCACATATTGTAAGAATGGAGATACATCATCAAGTACTAAAGAGGCAACAATGACGGTTAATTTAACTGCTGATGAATATAAGGAAATGGATGAATGTAGAGTAATATGGGCTAATAGCGACGGAGTTAGTATTAAAGCAGACGGAACAGAGAATGTTGATGGTGCAGTGGTTAATTATAGTGATATAGCATTGTTTAAACCTTCAGCAGGGGAACTAAAAGGATATATGACTGTACAGCAGGATGTAGATGATTATATAGAACAAGTAAATAAACTAGCTAAAGCTTTAGCCTTTGCGGTAAATACTATTCATAGTGCTAATACATCAACTAATACAACAGGAGAAGTTTCTAATGACACTATGCCGTTCTTTGTAAATTCAAAGACTGCAAAATATAATGCCAATAACACCATGGCAAACTTAGCAGGGGCTGGTGGTATATTAGATACTGAAAAAGATATCGATGCTAGTAATATATCTGTGAATAAAGAGATAATGAATGATGTTATGAAAATGAATGCTAAAACTGATACGAGTTCTGGTGAAACTGACGGTAATAGAGCTTTAGCAATAGCTCAGCTAAGAGATAAATTAATAAAAGTACAAGATATGAATGAGAAAATTGTTAACAGAGATGACCTATTTGATCCAGCTAAAGGTGGTAATGTTTTAACAAACAACGGATTGGAATTTGTAAGTAATGTTAATGGAACAAAATTGGACAACTATTTTAAAGATACTATTGATAGATTAGGGGTTCAAGGTCAAGAAGCTAAAAGAATGGTTAAGAATCAATTTAGCTTATTAGCAGGTCTTAATGAATCAAAGGAAGGGAATTCAGGAGTTTCTTTAGATGAAGAAATGGCTAGTATGATTCAGTTTCAGCGTGCTTACCAAGCTAATGCAAAAATAATATCAACTGTTGATGAGTTATTAGATGTAGTAGTAAACGGATTAAAAAGATAGAAGCTAATATTAGAGTTTTAAAGTAATGAACAGGGGGAGAATTTATGCGTGTAACTAATAAGATGTTATCAAATAGCTTTTTAAATGATATGAGAACTAATTTAACAAATATGAGAACACTTCAGCAGCAAATGACTTCAGGGAAGGAAATTAGAAAACCATCAGATGATCCTTTTAAAGCTGCTAGAGCTATGCAGCTTCATTCAGATATAAATACAAATAAACAATATAACGAAAATATAAAGGATACTTTAAATTGGTTAGATACATCAGATACAGCCTTAGGGCAAGCTACTGATACAATGCAGAGAGTGAGAGAGCTTTTAGTTTCAGCGGGAAATGCCAGCTATGGTTCTAATGAAAGAAAAGCTATAAAAGACGAAATTAATCAAAAGGTTGGTGAATTAGCACAAGTACTAAATACAAATTTTGATGGCAAGTATCTTTTTGGAGGAAGTAGAGGAACGTCAAAGCCAGTTACTACTGAAATAGATGCTGCAACTAATAATACCAAATTAGTATATTCTGCAAAAGACGGTGGTAAACTACAATTATCCAATCCTCCAGTGCCTGGCGATGCAGGATATAGTGAATACAATATGATAGGAACTAAGCTTTCAGTTGAAATATCTCAAGGGGTAACTATGGAATATAATGTTTCAGCAAATGATGTTCTACAGTTTAATGAAAACGGAACGGATTATAACTTGAGTGAAATGCTTTCAAAGATTACAAACCATCTTGATGGAAAAAACGATGATGGAACAGTGATTGATACTAATGCAACTTCTAAACTTACTAATGAAGACCTTAAAGGAGTTACAGATGCCATTAATAATTTATTAAGAGTAAGATCAGAGGTTGGTTCAAAGCAGAATAGAATGGAAAGTGCTAAAGAAAAAAACGAAGAAGAAAATTATAATTTAACTGATATATTATCCAAAATTGAAGATATAGACATAACAGAAAAAACGATGGAGTATTCAACAATGCAAACAGTATATATGGCATCACTTCAGACAAGTGCAAAGGTACTTCAACCTTCATTAATTGATTATTTAAGATAGGTATTAAATATTTAATGTAGGTTTTATAAACTCATTTAATCAGGAGGATAATATGAAAATTCAAACGAAATATCATGGAACCAAAGAATATAATGAAGATGAAGTTATTACCTTTAAAAAAGGAATTCCAGGCTTTGAAGAGCTTACAAAGTTTATAATTTTTCAAGTTGAGGAGAATGAGGTGTTCAGTATATTACATTCCATAGAGGATGAAAAATTAGGTTTTGTAGTGGTTTCTCCATTCTATGTAATGGAGAATTATGAATTAAAACTGTCAGATAGGATTATTGAGGAACTAAAGATTGAGAATCCTGATGATGTATTAGTTTTAAATACTGTAACCTTAAGCTCAAAGATGGAGGACATAACAACTAACTTACAAGCACCATTAATTATAAATATTCAGAATAAATTAGGCGAACAAATTATAATAGATAATGGCAAATATAAAATTAAACATCCTTTGTTTAAGGAGTGATATTAGTGTTAGTAATAACTAGAAAAAAAGGTGAAGCAATTTTACTAGGTGAAGATATAGAAATCACAATTGTAAAAGTAGAGGAAGGATCAGTTAAATTAGCTATCTCCGCTCCTAAGAATGTAACTATTCTTAGAAAAGAATTATACTATGAGGTAACAGAAGAAAATAAAAAAGCAACTATCAGTGATATATCTATATTAAAAAGTATGAAAAAATAAGTTAGGCGGTGTTTGAATATGAGTATTCAAGGGGTTGGGGGATCAACTTCTGATATAGCTTTACCTAAGGTAGAGCAAACTAATGCTGGACAAGCTGGAGAAGGTTTAAAAACCAATACTGATAAAAATCGAGGAATAGATATAAACCGTTCTGAAATTAAAGAAAAAGAAATAGATAAAGCTATTGATAAGTTAAATAAATTTTTAGAAGACAAAAAGACTCATGCAGAATACAGTGTTCACGATAAATTAAATGATATAATGATAAAAATAGTTGACGATAAAACAGGTGATGTAATTCAAGAGCTTCCACCTAAGAAGGTATTAGATATGGTAGCTAGAATGTGTGAGCTGGTTGGATTAATAGTTGATGATAAGGCTTAATTTACTTAAACTAGGGGGGCTGGTAAATGGAATTCAGATTAAATAAAATAGATACAGACCTTAGAAGAAAAGTAAATGAAGCCATTAATGAAGGTAAGGTTCATCCTAAAAAAGAAATTCAAATTAATAAGGATAAAGAACAGGAAGAATCTAAGGAACAAGCAAAAGAGTATAAAGATATAAAAGTGCAGAAAAAGAAAAAAATTATCGTTGATGCGGAAAAAACTTGTGATGTAAATATAGATGGATTTATTGGAGACGATAAAGAATTAAAATTAAAAAAAGGTATATTTTTGGATGTTAAAAAATAGGGAGGGATTTTCTATGCAAACTAGTAACGCATATAATGCATATAAAAATAATAGTGTAAATTTTGCTTCAAAAGAACAATTGTTAATAATGCTGCTTGATGGGGCAGTTAAATTCGCGAAAATGGGTAGACAAGCTATTGCTGACAAGAATGTTCCAAAGGCTCATGAAAATATTGTAAAAACTCAAAATATATTTTATGAACTAATGGCTACTTTAGACGTACAAAAAGGTGGAGAATGGGCTAAACAATTAATGGGAGTATACGATTTTATAGTTAGAAGATTAACAGATGCAAATATTAAAAAAGATATAGATATAATGAATGAAGTAATACCTCTAATTGAGGATATAAGAGATACATGGAATGAAGCCTATAAAATTTCAAAAGGCATGAGATAAATCACATTTGCAGTGGATGGCTTTAAAGTAAGTTGTTCACTGCAAAAATTTATACATATGAGGTGGTAAAATATGAGCGATATGTTAAGAATAACTGGAATGGCATCAGGATTAGATGTAGAAAGTATGGTTAAAACACTTATGAAGGCGGAAAATGTAAGGCTTGATAAAGTTAAGCAGAACAGACAAACTATCCAATGGAGGCAAGACTTATTCAGAGATATTTTAGGAGATGTAAATACTTTTTATAGTACATATTTAGATGTGGCAAGACAAGAGAAGTATATGCTGTCACCAAATAGTTATGCCGGCTTTGATGTAACAAGTAGTGATAACAATAACCCAACATCAACAGCAGGTGTTATAGCAACAGCTGGTGCAGGCGCAACAGCAGGTACATATTCGGTAGAAGTAACAAAACTTGCTAAACCCTCAGTAATAACTGGTTCCATAGTAAATGTCAGTGGCGATATAACCGCTGCAAATTGGGCCGGTAAGAAAATTGGTTTCAGCGTCGGTGGAGGTGCAGCAGAAATCATACAACTAGACAACCCTGGCGATATAAATGCTTTAAAAGATAATATAAATAGTAAGATCACTGCAAATGCTAACCTAAAAGGGAAAATAGAAGCTGTTATTGATGGTACAAAGTTAAAGTTTAATGTTTTATCTAATGACAGTGTGAAGATCACTAACGATACTGATATAGTAACTGACCTAGATAATTTGAAGGGAAGAGTAATAAATCCATCTGGTTCAACCTTGCTTTCAGATTTAGGGATGACTAGTTCAACGGATCTAACAATAACATATAATGGAACCTCAAAAATTGTTACTATTGATAATACAAAGACAATTAATGATGCTATTATGGCTATTAATAGTGCTACATCCAGCAATGTAATTGCTAAGTTTAGTCAGTTAACAGGACAATTTTCTTTATCAACATCAGACACTGGAAGCGCTGCAACTATAAAAATTGATAAGGACATTTCAGCTTTAGGGTTAAAAGCTGGAGATGGTGTGGGACAACAGGATGCAGTAGTGAATATACAACCTGCAGGAGGGATTAAAAGTACTGTAACTAGATCAAAAAACATTTTCTCAATAGATGGTATATCCTATACTCTTGTAAAAGAAGGAACAACAAACACCATTAACGTAAATTCAAATCCACAAAATACTTTTGATAAGATTAAAAGTTTTATAGATAAATATAATGAAATTATTGATAAAGTGAGCAAAAAGATTAATGAAAAGACTGCAAAGGGGTTTGCTCCATTAACAGATGAACAAAAAAAATCAATGCAGGATGAGGAAATTAAAGCTTGGGAAGCTAAGTCTAAGGAAGGCTTACTAAGAGGAGATAATGAACTTAAAACTATGCTAACAAGAATGAGAAGTGCTTTTTTCGATTCAGTGCAGGGGGCAGGAGTTACGTTAAAGGAAATTGGATTAGATACATCATCAGATGTTACACAAGGTGGAAAGATATTAATAGATGAAGCTAAACTCAAGAGTGCTATTCAAACAAAAGGGAATCAAGTTGCTAATATTTTTTCTAAGGCTTCCTCTACAGCATATAGTGCTGATGGGGATAATAAAGTGAGATATGGTGAGGAGGGTATTTTCCAGAGAATAAAGGACATAATGCTGGATTATACAAGAACCACAAGAAACACAAATGGTAAAAAGGGAGCTTTGATTGAAAAAGCAGGTATTAAGGGTAATCAAGAGTTTACTAACTTGCTTTCAAAACAAATTGCTGAAAAAGATAGGATCATATCTGACCTAGTAAGAAAGCTAGCTGATAAGGAGAATAGCTACTACATAAAGTTTTCAAAGTTAGAACAAGCTATGCAGAATTCAAACAGTCAATCTTCATGGCTTTCTCAGCAGCTTGGTGGTTCTAACTAGCATATTTTACCTCGGTGCAATCCTATAAAGTTATTCTATATTATATCGAAATATACAGTATAGAATAATTAAAAGAGGTATGCAAACTACCTTTATGGACAAAGGAGGTACTCATGGATGAGTGATACTTTAAGAATTACAGGAATGGCATCGGGGTTAGATGTTGAATCTATGATAAAAACCATGATGAAAGCGGAAACAGCAAAGGTTGATAAAGTGAAGCAATCTAAGCAAACAATTCAGTGGAAACAGGATTTGTACAGAGATATTTTAACTGACTTAAGCAGTTTTAAGAGCACATTTTTTGATGTGTTAAAGCCTGAGAGCTATATGTTGTCCGGAAATAACTATGCTGGTTTTGACGTGACAAGTGTAGACGTAGGAAATCCACTTTCAGCTCCAGGGGTTACGGCTACAGCAGGCGCAGGGGCCACAGCTGGAAACTACACCGTGAAAGTAAATCAACTGGCAAAGGCTTCAAGTATTACTGGAACGGCATTAAATCAAAGTGGAAATGTTACGGTAGCAAATTGGGAAGGTAAAAACATTGGCTTTAGCGTTAATGGCGGTGCGGCAGAAATAATAACTGTAGATAATCCAGTAGCTGGCGGCACTGTGGCAGATTTAGTCACTAACATAAATAGTAAAATTACTGCAAATGGAAATCTGAATGGAAAAGTAATTGCAGTGGCAGATGGAGGAAAGATTAAATTTAATGCCCTTACAACTAGCAGTGTTAAATTGACAAATGATACTACTGTTACAAATGACTTAGATAACTTAAAGGGTAAGGTGGTAAATCCAACTACAGCAACAACTTTATCAGATTTGGGGATGGCAGCACCGGTTACTTTTAATCTTACTTATAATGGCACTACAAAAGCAGTTACTTTTGATAACACAAAAACTATCAATGATGCTATAAATTCAATTACTACCGCTACTTCTGGGAATGTAATTGCAAAGTTTAGTCAATTAACAGGTCAATTTACATTATCTACATCCAATACAGGAAGTTCAGCAGCTATCAGTGTAGATACAACAATTCCTTCTTTAGGATTGACTGCTGGTGCGGGAACTGGTCAACAGGATGCTTCAGCAGAAATTACTCCTCAAGGGGGAGGAACTGTGACAGTTAGTAGAGCTTCTAACAACTTTAGCATTGATGGTATTAGCTATAATCTTGTGAAGGAAGGAACTACAACAACAGTAGCTGTTAATTCTAACGCACAGAAGACCTTTGATAAGATTAAATCAGTTATTGATAAATATAATGAGATAGTGGGAAAAATCAGTGGGAAATTATCAGAAAAAACTGCTAGAAGTTATCAACCACTTACAGATGAACAGAAGAAATCAATGAAGGATGAGGAAATAAAGGCTTGGGAAACAAGAGCTAAGGAAGGTCTTCTAAGAGGAGACAATGAACTGAGCAATATGCTTAGAAATATGAGAAGAGCCTTCTTTGATACTGTAGAGGGAGCCGGTGTAAGCCTTAGTGAAATAGGATTAAATACCTCTTCAGATATAACCCAAGGAGGAAAAATTCTAATAGATGAGACTAAGCTTAAAAATGCTATTCAAACTAAGGGTAATCAAGTAGCAAGTATATTTATGAAAGCTTCATCTACAGCTTATAACCCAGATGGGGCTAATTCAGTAAGATATAAAGAAGAAGGTATTTTACAAAGAATAAATGACGTGCTTTCAGACTACACTAGAACTACTAGAAATACTAAGGGCAAAAGAGGAACACTTATTGAAAAGGCAGGTATAAAGGGGAATCTTTCAGAGTTTACCAACCTGCTTTCTAAGCAGATAGCGGATAAAGATACCCTAATAAATCAACTGACTGACAGATTAGCTGATAAAGAAAATAGTTATTATATTAAGTTTTCAAAGCTTGAATCGGCAATGAATCAGAGTAATAGCCAGTCAAACTGGTTAACACAGCAGTTGGGTGGCTAAAAAGATAATAAAATAGAAATGGAGAAGCTTGAATATGGATAACGGAAAAGAAAACTTCTCGAGTTCATTAGAAGCTGCGCTAGAAAATTATAAGAACAGCACCATTAATCTTATAGACAGCTTAAGAAATGATAACTATGATAGTTTAGAGGGGATTATTGCTGAAAGACAAAAATTAATTAACACCATGAGCAGCATGAACTACTCTAAAGAAGAATTTAAAGAGTTGTGTGACAAGCTAGAGATAGTATTACTTCAGCATAAGCTAGATAATCTTATGCAAGACAAGCGTTCTAATTTACGAAAAGAAATGGATAGCTTATCTGTAGCTAAGAATGCAAATAGAAATTACACTAGGGGATTTAATGTAGACTCTATGTTCTTCAATAAAAAGATTTAAGATTATTAAACAGTTCCTATAGGCCACTGCCTATAGGAACTGTTTTTTTTATTACTTAAGATTAATGGGAATTATAAAATAATTTAAAATTATTTTATAATGGCTATAAAGGAATTGAAAGTCAGGTCGAAATATATAGTGTAAGGGTTAAAAATGTAACCTAAGAAAATATGGGCAAGGATGCCTAATTAAATTCAAGGAGGAATTTGTAATGATAATTAACCACAATTTAAATGCAATGAATGCACACAGAAACATGATGGAAAACACAAATAAAGCAGGAAAGTCAATGGAGAAGCTTTCTTCAGGACTAAGAATTAACAGAGCGGGAGATGACGCAGCTGGACTAGCTATCTCTGAAAAAATGAGAGGCCAAATCAGAGGATTAAATCAAGCTTCAAGAAATGCATCAGATGGTATATCTTTAATTCAAACTGCAGAAGGTGCTTTAAATG